>ERZ1106943.42-NODE-42-length-168530-cov-8.092607_pt1 | contig 168530 bp, 182 predicted proteins | sample MGYA00403671_ERZ1106943 | MGnify/ENA primary metagenome ERZ1106943 (study PRJEB35170, sample SAMEA104062427) | human gut metagenome | biome: human gut; feature: human-associated habitat; material: faeces | place: Denmark | collected 2012-06-14 ...
AAAACTGGTCATTTTTTGCTCCAATTTTTGCCCTCAAACCACAACATCTTGTGGTCTAACATGCCTATTTTTCTTATTTTCCACAATACTGCATCAGAACTACCGACTCAACATGCTCCGTGTATCCCAATCATCCGTCCGGGCTGAAAACTTACAGAAAAGTTCCTGAGTATATCCCTGTCATCATAAGCAAATGTCACATCATTGCACGACACACCTCCGAATCCGGCAATATCACATCCGTCAGTAATCTCTTCCGTCTCCGGACTCTCCTCAAGCAGCGACAGGACTCTCTCCCCGCTCGCAAGCGTATGATGAAGATTATTAGACAGATTGGCAAGTGCAACTACCGGTCCGAATGAACTTATCATTGCAGCTGTACACACCAGTACCTCCTCTCTGCCAATAGCATGAGCAGCACTGCCAACAGCATGTGATGCGGCGGCATCAGACATAAGAAACAGCATTGCAAATGATGCAAGCAGCACCGCTGCATTAGTCACAGACCTCTGCCTCCCCTCAATATTACTGAGTTTTTTCTGCAGACCGGCAAGACGTAATGCCCTGTTATCCATCTCTTCCCTGCGCTTTTTCTCACAGCCATACTGTATTGTTTCATCAAGTCCACGGAGTGAATCCAGAACATAGCTGTTCAGTTCACCAAAATCATTGCGAAACTGCATACCAGTGTCAGCTCCTGCCCTGCCAAACAGAAGTGGAAGGACTGCGCCAACAATAATATAGGCACACATTGCAAGAATCCCTGCCGGCATATATATATTGGCAATATAAGCTGTCATAATTATTGATGTGATAACTGCTATTGCTATCGGAGATATAGTATGTGCATAGAATACCTCAAGCAGCTCTATATCTGTTGTTATTATTGATATAAGGTTGCCACGGTCTCTCCCCTCAAGTTTGGCGGGACACAGTTTTCTCAATACTGCAAATACCTTATGTCGTATTATTGCAAGAAGCTTGAATGCAATAAAATGATTACAGTACTGTTCTGCATAATGAAGCAAACCACGCATAACCGCAATAACTATCATTAATATAAAAATATGTACTGACGCTCCATAGGCAAGTACTCCTGCCGCCAGAACCGTTATGAATATTGCACAAAGATATCCTGCCACGCCAAGTATGACCGCCATGAGCATTATGTGAAGCAGTGGCTTAACAAGCACTATAAGACTGGCCATTATTGATATTGCACTTTTCTGTCTTACATTTGATTTATTCATAATACTGCCTCCTCTTTATATTTTTCAAGCTTCATCTGATTTTCATACATATCGGCATAAGCTTTTTTATTGGCAATCAGTTCATCATGTGTTCCACTCTCAACTATGATGCCGTCTTTAAGCATATATATATCATCCGAATTAACGACATTGGCAAGCCTGTGGCTAATCAGCAATACTGACTTTGTCTTTGCCAATTCTCTTATGACTGACATTATCATCTCTTCACTTTCTATATCTATGTTAGATGTCGCCTCATCAAATATATATACTCCTGAATCCTTAAGAAGTGCCCTTGCCATCGCAAGTCTCTGTTTCTGTCCTCCCGAGAGATTACTTGCACGCTCATTAAGCTGCATATCCAATCCTCCCTCTGACTCTACAAAATCTGCCAGATTAACTCTTTTTAACGCAGCTGTCATCATATCATCAGATGCCATAGGACTGCCCATCATTAGGTTATCCCTTACAGTTCCCTTAAACAGATAACTGTCATGGCTTACCAGAGTAATATTCTTCATTATATCTATATCACTGATGTTTCGTATATCCTGGCCGTTAACAGTAACGCTGCCCTTCCAGCCTGTAACTCTCTTCATAAGAATTCCGGCAATCGTGCTCTTTCCACATCCCGATTCACCAACAAGTGATACAAAACTGCCGTTTTTCAGTTCAAATGATATATTCTCCAGCACATTTCTCTCACCATCATATGAAAATGACAGATTACTTATATCTATTTCTATTCCTTCATCCGCCCCGTTAATCACTGCCGTCTCCGAATTATCATCCTCATGCATATCGAGCAGTTCAAATATCCTGTCACTTGCAGCCATTCCATTCATTGCTATATGGAAGAATGAACCAAGCAGTCTCAACGGAAGAAAGAATTCCGCTGCAAGAAAAACTATCATTACAGCTCCGGCCGCATCTATATTACCGGCATAATATTCACTCACTGCAACAACCATTCCTGTTGCCGCTCCTCCGTAAGCCATAATATCCATTACGCTTGTGGAATTAAGCTGCATCGTTAGTACCTTCATTGTTACATTTCTAAAGCGCTGTGCTTCTTCATCCATCTGCCCGGCTTTCATCTCATCCGCCTTATATATCTTAAGTGTTGTAAGCCCCTGAAGATTTTCAAGAAAACTGTCTCCAAGTTCCGTATATATTCCCCAATACTTATTGAGCAGTTTTTTTGCAAATTTCTGTACCGCCACTATGGATACAGGTATCAGCGGAACGCATATAAGAAGCACTGCCGCCGCCTTAACACTTACAAATGCAAGCACTGCAAAAAGCGTAACCGGTGCAAGCAGACTATAAAAAAGCTGTGGAATATACTTTCCAAAGTATGTTTCAAGCTGTTCAACACCTTCCGTTGCAAGCTGTACGACCTGCGATGTTGCAATCTGCTCATTATACGAGCTTCCAAGCCTTAAAAGTTTGTCAAACATCTTCTCCCTGAGCACTCTTTTCACATCGACGCTCGCTCTGTATGAAGCCATAGACGCGAGCCTGTCACTTACGAATCTTACTGCCAGTGCTGCCAAAAGCTTAACCACGTCCATATAGTTTAAAGGAGCGGGCAGCTTTGCTATAATATTTGCAATTATGTACACTATTATTATCTGGCTTATGAGCGCTGCCCATTGCCAGAATATGTTATACGCTATGTATTTTTTAGAGTCTGCAAGCAGCTTTATCAGCTTTGTCTTTATCATAATCAGGTCTTTCCCTTCTTATCTTTCTTTTTCTCAAGCCGTGAACTTACAACATGCCACACCGCCATGAACGGATGATAAAGCAGCATTCTCGGTCCGGAGAATTTCATAACCTTCTTAATCCGTTCTCTCATCTCCGGCTTATAGCAGTGTACTGTACAGTTAGAGCAAAATGTCTTTTTCTCCATAAAAGGACACATTCTGCTTCTCTGTGCCGCATATTCATACAAAGCACTGCATTCATCACACAATTTTCCACCTATGCCGTCCGTATTATGACTCATGCCATGGCTTGCGCCATTCTTCATTCCGTAATCAGTGTTATGGTTCTTCCTGCAATACAGCGCAATCATCTGCCCAACTACCTTCTGCTCCCTGAGTCTCTTTTTCTCAGTCTTATAATTCATATCAGTCCCCGACAAATGTTGATTCCCCGCTTTCTCTTATAGTCTTCACTCTGAAAACAAAATATAATATATGACATACCCACACGACAAACAGAATAACTCTGGCAGCCGGAACGCTTTCCATCATAATAAATCCTATTCCCATTATTATTGAAGACGTTGTGAGAAGGCTCACCTTCGTTTTCACAGTCATTGCCCTGTTTTTCACATATGAATCCAGATACTTCCTGTATAACCGTGTTCCTGTAAACCAATCATGTAATCTTAATAATAGTCATCAAAAACTCCATTCTGCAGGCCGCCTGCCTGAAATAATATGTATGCACACACAAGCACATAAAAAGCCCTGATTAGTTGCACTAAATTCAAATTAGTTCAGCCTAATCAGAGCTAAATAATACCATATCTTCTTAAATTATTGCAAGTACCAATTATTGCATATATTGCTACATATAATTATCACATAAGTGGTGCAAAGATTCTTAAGACTCTTCCGATAAGCATTCCAATCTTAGAGTACTCGTTGCATGTCTTTACAGTTATCTGCTGGCACTTAGCAAGCGTGTCCTGAAAATCTTTTTCTATATCACTGATAACCGGTGTATTGTACATATATACTGCACATTCATAATGCAGATACATACTTCTGTAGTCAAGATTAAATGAGCCGACAACTCCTCGTATATCGTCACTCACAAACTGCTTGGCATGCACAAACCCCGGCGTATATTCGTATATCTTAACGCCATATTCTATAAGTTCTTTATAATATGTTCTTGCAAGCAGATAAGCATACTTCTTATCCGGGATATGCGGCATGATAATTATTGTCTCCACATCTCTCTCTGCAGAATATCTAAGAGCTGCCACCATCTCATCATCAAGTATAAGATATGGTGTCATTATATGAACATATCTGTGTGCCCGGTTAAGTATGTCGATATATACATTCTTTCCAATGTCTTCTCTATTATATGGTCCGTCACCAAATGGAATTACAATGCCCTGATTGCCCTTTATCTCAGGATTGTCAATAAGATACTTTGAGTAATGTCTTTCCATGTGCTGCTCACTGACATTCCACAATTGCAGAAACATAAGCGTCATACTCTTTACAGCGTCGCCTTTAATCATAACGCCCGTGTCTTTCCAATGTCCGAACCTCTCTATGTGATTAATGTATTCATCCGCCAGATTAACCCCACCGGTAAATGCCGTCCTGCCATCTATCACAACTATCTTACGGTGATCCCTGTTATTGTGATACGTCGAGAGTACCGGAACTATAGGTGCAAACATCCTGCACTTAATTCCGTACTCTTCAAGCTGCTTCGGATATGAATATGGCAGGAGAACAAAACTGCACATTCCATCATACATAAGGCGGACTTCAACGCCTTCACTGACTTTTCGCTTGAGAATATCAAGTATCGAATCCCACATATATCCTTTGGCAATTATGAAATATTCCAAAAATATAAACTTCTCTGCCTTCTCTAATTCTCTTACAAGGCTCACATACATGTCATCTCCAAGCGGATAGTATTCTATCCCGCTCTCCGTATATGCTGAATAGTTTCCGGAATTATACAGATAGTTAGCAATACCTACTTCCCCAAGATCATTATTAACCTCAACAGAATCAGCACCTATGCTTTTTCTCTGATATTGCTTTATGTCAGCATCAATCGAATTAAGCTTTCCTTTTATCATCTTAACGGAATATTGATTGCGGCAGTAAAGATAGAATAACGCGCCAAATACCGGGAATGCCAATACAGGAATTATCCATGCAATTTTAAATCCGGCATTCTCGTCATTATTGATTATACATACCAGGGTGACGAACGATATTGCAGTTACAACTCCCTGATAGTATATTATCTTATTTGCAAGAAATGCATATGCACAAAACAGCATTGCCACCTGCATAAGAATCAGAAGTACGACAATTGTTGTTCTTCCGAACACAATCCTGAATAGGCCTCTTTTCTTTTTGTTATTTGCGTTGTTCTTCATTATTAATCCTTTCATTGAGATCATTGAGATAAACCCATCTGTCCATCATGTCTGAGAGCTTTTGTTCATATTCCGTTTTTTGTGACATAAGCTCGCTAAGCTTTGAATATTGTGTAGCTGATTTTTCTATCTGCATATCTATATCTGCTATCTTCTGTTCAAGATTAGCTATATCATCATCTATAGTCTCGAATTCTTTCTGCTCCGCAAATGTGAACTTAAGCTTTTTCTCATGCTCCCTGTTCCTTACCGATGCCGGCTTTCCGTCCTGTTCAGCTGCCTGTCTGGCAACAGCCGCACCTGCTGACTGGTGTGATTTTTCATAGTAATCGCTGAATCCGCCTTCATACTGTTTAATCACTCCACCGTCCTCAAAAGCGAATATACGGTCTACAACCCTGTCAAGGAAATATCTGTCATGTGATACCGTTATTACTATTCCTGCAAACTTATCAATGTAGTCTTCAAGTATCTCAAGTGTCTCAATATCAAGGTCATTAGTAGGCTCATCCAGAATAAGCACATTCGGTGACTCCATAAGTACGGACAGGAGATACAATCTTCTCTTCTCTCCGCCTGACAGCTTGGTTATCGGTGTCCATTGCATCTTCATGTTGAAAAGAAACTTCTCACACATCTGTGATGCCGTAATCCTTCCATCAGCAGTGATTACATATTCTCCAATTGCCTTAACATAATCAAGCACTGTAAGTGACTCATCTTCAAACTTATTCTCCTGCATGAAAAATCCGATTTTGACAGTTGGTCCGATTTCAACATAGCCGCTGTCCGGCTCCATAATTCCGGTAATAATCTTCATAAGTGTCGACTTACCACAGCCATTATTGCCTATGAAACCTATTCTGTCATCACGCAGGAATATATATGTGAAGTTATCTATTATCTTCTTTGCACCAAACGACTTGGATATGCTGTTAAGCTCTATCGTCTTCCTGCCAAGCCTTGTATATACCGAGCCAAGTTCAAGTGACTGCTTATCAAACGACTGCCGTGCCTGCCTTGAAGCTTCTTTCATATCCTCATATCTGTCAATTCTTGCCTGCTGCTTGGTTGAACGTGCCTGACATCCACGCTGGATCCAGGCAAGCTCTTTACGTAGCATATTCTGTCTTTTCTGTTCTGTTGCATTGGCCATCTCTTCGCGCTCACTCTTAAGCTTAAGAAAGCCCGAATAATTCTCTGCATATGAATACAGACTACCTCCGTCAACCTCTATTATCCTGTTCGTTACATTATCAAGGAAATATCTGTCATGCGTAACCATCAGGAGCTGTCCACGGAATCTGCGTATATAATCCTCCAGCCATATTACCATATCATTATCGAGGTGGTTCGTCGGCTCATCCAGTATAAGAAGACCTGATGGTCTTATAAGTGATCTTGCCAATGCTATTCTTTTTTTCTGTCCGCCGGACATCTTACTGATATCAGCTTCATAATCATCTATTCCTAACTTTGTAAGAATAGTCTTAGCTTCCCCGGCTATTGAATCGTAATTTTCAAGCTCGTGCTCCGATCCTCCGGAATTATAGCTTGTCGCAATATCCAACGCACCACCGACAACATAATCTATTATCCTTTCATCCTTAGAAAACACAGGTGTCTGAGGCAGATATGAGATTGTTACGTCATTGCCCTTTACAATCTTACCTGAATCTGCCTCCTCCAGACCTGCTACTATCTTGAGGAGCGTCGACTTACCGCAGCCATTAACTCCCACAACGCCAATCTTATCGCCTTCATTTATACCAAGAGTGACATTGTCAAGCAACGTCCTTTCGCCATAAACCTTCGTTATCTTCTCAAGATTCAATATACTCATTAATCCACTGCCTTCCTGCTCATCTATGTAATATTGTTATTATACTATTTTTTAGCAGTGACAACAAGTTCTACTCTACATCCGTAATCTGAAAAGATGCTGAACCCCATCTCGAACTGCCGGATCGTATCCATACAGATGTTGTTATCGTTGACATTCCGCTGCAGTCAAATACTCCTTCATAAGTTCTTCCTCCGTATATTCGGTTATCATCTTCATCATATTCGTCAAACACGCACTGACTTTGATTATTAATTGTGAGGCTTGCTTTACCGAACGATTCATCATTATCATTCTCTCCGTAGCTGGAGCTGAATCTGTAATATATTCTACTGAATCCGTCAACATTATACGTTATATCATTACTGTCTTCCTGATAAGGAGTACTGCATATATTATCTATCGTGTACTTAAGGAAACTTTGTTTTTTTTCAGCCGTCAGTCCTGCCTTAACTCCGGCATCATATGCAGCTGACGAATCTATAAGTCCTCCTTTGTAATAGCCTTCCGGGATTCTCATAACCTCTCCGGCAGACGGTTTCCAGTTAAGCATTCCTCTGTCAGGCATAGTTCCCGTCTGATTAATTCCTCCCAGCGATGTGAACGTAACTCCTGCAAGTACCTGTGAAGGAGAAGCATTCCCCTTTTTAGCGCTGTCAACGCCAGCCTTATAGTTGTCTCCTGATGTATTAATTACAGAATCTGCATCTGCAAGCCCCTTGTCATAATTAATTTTGGCAAGTTTACTGATATTACCCGCCATAACACCAAATGATGCATTAATCTCTGTCTTTACGCCAGTTCCGGCTGCCGGTGCAGTTATTGCATCCGCTATGACTCTCTTACCGTCACTGGCATACTGAAAAACCTCATTAAGTGCTCCAACAACAGTTTTCTGTGATGTTACAAGCTTTGTTGTATCTCCTATGTTATCCTGCATACTCTTCATCAGTTCTGCAAGCTTCTTATCAGATTCTGAAGATGACTTATCAAGTTCCGCTATTATTCCGTCTATTCTCTTGTTAAGCTCCTTATTCTGCCTGTCAAGCCGTACCTGTGCTTCTGACGATATATTATCAAGTTTCTTATCCATACTGTTCATGCTATCTGACACATTATCAATATTCTTCTGCAGGTCTTCCTTCGCTTTCTCAACATCATTTGTCATATTATCCCGTAATTCCTCATGCTTTTTCTGTGCCTCTTCCACTGCTGCCTCAAATCTCGCCGTAACACTCTTATCGAGTTCGTTATACATATCATTAATTCTGCCGATATTATTCCCCTGACTCTTAACCTCCTCAGCCAGCTTGGCAATAGCCGAATTATTTTCCTGATTGGCTTTTTCTATTACCTCATTTATTGAAACACCAAATCTGTCAAATTCCGCTCTTGAAAGCTTATCATTTTCAAGCGCTTCACACACGTTTCTCAGGTTCTCCACAGCCTGTGCATTCTGCAGAAGCATTGTTCCGTGACTGTCAGATACTGCCGAAAGTTCTTCTATAAGCTGCATTGTACTGTCTTTCAACGCAGCTATGTTCTCTTCATTATCCTGCCTTATCACATCCAGCCGTATGTCTGATGCATCCTGACGCTGTGATAATGCATCAAGCCCATCCCTGGCTGATGATATGTCATCGCTGAGCCTGTCTCCAAGTGATGACATCTCTCCACCAATTTTCCCTTCCAGTGATGTCATGTCATTATCGACACGTCTTCCCATATAATCAATATCCGAGCCAAGCTCATCCAGCTTTGAATTGCAGAAATCTATCATGCTTCCGATGCTTCTTGTAATCTGCTCCTGCCATCCGTTAAGCAATACGTTAAGCTCCTCATGCCCAAGTATTTGTTTCTGTGACGGCGGCATCTGTATCTGGTCTTTCAGTTCATCTGTTATTCTTCTCACATCCTCATCACTCAGTTGTATCCGATAGCTGCCGTTACCGGTTATATTGCTTATTACCTCCATGATTATGTCACTGCTGCCTGATATATATTCTTTCGATACTATAAGGCGCCCCTCCTGACCTGACATCGCACTCTCAAGTGCCTCCCGCACAAGTGCTGATACATTGGCATCGGATAACCTGTCACCGTCATACAGCCGCTCCCTGTTATTCTCAATATACTCCATCATAATGCCTGCAATCCGCTCCACATCTGCCGAATCGAGCATTATCCTCCACTTTGCAGGGACGCTGCTGTCCCTTATAACTGCATACAGCCCATCAGGAACAGTCTGCCCCTGATTCTCAAGCTCTGCCGCCAATGCATCATACAGCAGCTTAATCTGCCTGTCACCAAATACATCTGACAGAACCGCCATATCTTCAACCTTCACACCATTCTCGAGCACCGCTATGCATCTCTGCCGCAGCATATCCTTAATATCCTCAAATTCTGTCCTTACATGCAGACTGCCCTGCTCATGTACCTCCCCTGTCTGGGCACTGTCCGTGCCGTCATATCCCTGCGCCCCCAATGCATTGCCCGGCCGCATAATCTGCACCATCATTGCAACAACCATCACTGTTACCGCAGCTGCCCACACAACAGCAAACTTTTTAGAAATTTTTTTCATAAAAATACCCCCTCTGTTATAATTGGTGAGTGCAATTATAGCAGAGAGGGCTGCACATTTTCAATTAACAAACTAACTCAAAATTTGTGCTTATAATAACTCAAAATTTGTTAAAGCATTCCAAAATTTCTGTATACAGACATGAATTATCATCCTGGCATACAATTATTGTATATCGTCTGCCTGCGAATTCATAAGCTGGGCAAGAATAGTTCCTGTCTCTTCATCCTGAGTAATATCATATACAATGGCAAAGCAGTCTCTCGCCCTGTCATAATCCTTACTTTCCAGCATCAGATTGCCCACGCGGTATATTATTCCAATTGTATCCGCATCAGGTCCAAGCTTCACATCATTCTCTTCAAGAATCTGCTGCAGTTCTTTTATCTCATACTTAGGAGCAGGTGCATTAAGTGCTGATTCTATGAACTGAAGTGCACTGTCTGCTGCTTCACTGCTAAAATAAATATTGCTGTACACATACAGTGCCCTAGCTGTTTCAGGCTTGTATTTGTCAAGATAATACCGCCCCATATTACGGTAATACCTAGCCATTGTCGCTCTTGTGCAGCAATATCTGTAAGCATTCTCTGTCGCCTGCCTATACTCTTCATCATGATCGCCCATAAGGATATACACTTCAGCAAGCTGAAGATGCGATTCAAGGTCAACAGGATTCCATTCCAGCGCAGTATTGCAGGCATCCAGTGCCTTCCCATATTCTCCTGTTGCACATAGCAGCTGTGCATACGTTCTGTAATACTCGTTATACATCACATCGGTACATTTTATATTCCTGTCCGTCTTAAAATAGTATGAATACTCATAAAGCTCCATTATATGATTAAGACTGAGATATATATTCTTATCATCATTTACATATCTTCCTTCAACTGAAGCAATAAGTTCTTCAATCATTGTTCTTGCTTTAGCAGTATCATTGCATTTTATCATGTCCAATACAGCCTGATATGTAGTCTCAAAATTATCGTGAAGGTCTTTCAGTCTGTCACCTACCTGCTCTTTCTGGTCATCGGGCAGTATCTCATACATCATTGATGCTATTTCTCTTAAAATATCCGCAGACTCCTCATCCTCCTTATACTTTTCACTGCAGTCATACAGATACTGCATATCTTTTTCGTAATCTCCCGTAATCTGTCCTCTTATATGTGAGACTATATACTGTGTGTATTCTGTCATATCTAAACTTCTCCTGCTTCTTCTCTTATTTTTTTCTGAAGATTCTTCATCTCCTTCTCATATCCCATATCTGTAGGGTTATAGAATTTCGTCCCCTTAAGTTCGTCCGGAAGGTACTGCTGGTCAACATAATGATTAGGATAATCATGTGCATACCTGTAACCTTCACCATGCCCAAGCTTCGCAGCCCCCTTATAATGCGCATCCCTGAGATGCGTTGGAATAGCTGCTGTTTTTTCATTCCTAACCCTGTCAAGTGCAGCATCAACAGCCATATACGCAGCGTTACTCTTAGGCGCACACGCAATATAAGTAACTGCCTGTGCAAGAACTATTCTCGCTTCCGGCATTCCAAGTCTCTCAACAGCCTGTGATGCAGCCACAGCAACTTCTAATGCACGCGGATCTGCATTTCCAACATCCTCACTTGCACATATCATTATTCTTCTGGCAATAAATGCAACATCCTCGCCTGCATAAAGCATCCTTGCAAGATAATACACTGCCGCATCCGGATCCGAGCCTCTCATGCTCTTAATAAATGCCGATATCGTATCATAATGGTTGTCACCCGTCTTGTCATACTTAAGCACACGTTTCTGAATACAATCTGATGCTACATCAATCGTAATATGTATGTGACCATCCTCTGACGGTGATGTTGTAAGTACGGCAAGCTCCACTGCGTTAAGTGCATTTCGTGCATCACCATTGGCACAGTCGGCAAGAAATTCCGACGCATCATCATCTATCAGTGCTCCATACGCACCCATACCTTTTTTGTCATCTGATATTGCCCTTTTTATGAGCTTGAGAATATCATCTTTTTCAAGAGGCCTCAATTCAAATACTGCCGACCTGGATATAAGAGCCTGATTGACCTCAAAATACGGATTCTCTGTTGTTGCACCTATAAGAATGATTGTACCGTCCTCGACAAACGGAAGCAGATAATCCTGCTGTCCCTTGTTAAAGCGGTGAATCTCATCCACAAAAAGTATTGTCTTTCTTCCATACATTCCAATGTTATCTTTTGCTTTTGCAACAACATCTTCCATATCCTTCTTGCCTGCAACTGTAGCGTTAATCTGGCAGAAATCAGCACTTGTAGTATTGGCAATAACTTTTGCCAGCGTTGTCTTACCAGTTCCGGGAGGACCATAGAATATAATTGAACTTATCTTGTCGGCCTTGATTGCTCTGTAGAGCAGCCTATCCTTTCCGATTATGTGCTGCTGTCCCACAACCTCCTCCAGGGTCTCGGGACGCATGCGCGATGCAAGCGGTGATTCCTTTTCCATCGTATTTTCACGCATATATTGAAACAGATCCATTAGTTCCTCCATTCATCAGTCATTCGCTCTTTAATGACTTTTTCTATGTGAAAGTGCATCATAAAGCATATCCATCTCATCCATGCAGATGCAGTGTTCAAACAGGTTATTCTTAACATTATTATAACATTCGTCAAAATCAATCCACATAACCGATTGTACTTCCTCCGGCTGCAGCCTGAATTCAACTGCTTCCGGACCACGTTCAAGAAGATAGACATTGCTTATCTCATGATTAAGAAATGGCTGTCCGTAGAATTCAGCCCTGTTAAACGCATCATGAACCCCGATGAACTCAAGCTCTTCTTCCGAAGCGTCAATTCCAAGTTCTTCCTTAAGTTCCCTTATCGCTGATTCAATGTATCCCTGACCGAATGGTATATGTCCGGCTGACGATATATCATAGCAGTCAGGGAATGAATCCTTGTTATGGCTGCGCTTCTGCAGCAGAATATCGTACCCTGTTTTACCAATATTATCAGCTCTTATAATCCATACATGAGATGTTGCATGTGCGTCACCGTCACGGTGGACAAGCCGCCTTGTTTTAGCCCTGCCTGTAGGTCTCCCATTATTATCAAGTATCTCGAGCATCTCTTCGGATGATATATTTTCCTGCATATTAATCCCCATTCCATTCCGTTTTCTAACGATTAGATTTTATACCCGGTACATTAATTTAGCAACATTTTCATCATTGTACTTCTTATACAATCTCCCAATCCCGCTTTTTCCACTGTATCTGCCGCTACAATATCAATAGTTCCAAGTATATTGCCATCCAGCTCGTATACCATCTGTCCGACCACGTCCCCCTCATACACCGGTGCATCAAGCCCGTCTGCATATTCCTCCGTACACTTAATTCTGCCTGTATCAGTATCTTCCGTAAATACATAGACAAATTCATTATTCTTACGGCATGTTACCGAATCAGATTTTCCTCCGTGTACAACTATCTTTTCCTGACTTAACCATGCATTGTCTCTGTAAATGTCTACAACACCATATCCATAATTAAGCAGGCTTATCGCATCCTTAAAACGTGTCTTACTGTTAGGAGCTGCCATTACGACAGCGATGAGCTCTATCCCATCCTTTTCAGCAGTAGCTGAAAGACAGCATTTTGCAAGACCGGTTGAGCCGGTCTTAAGACCTGTTGCCCATTCATACTGCTTAATCAGCTTATTAGTATTGGACAGCCCGAACTCTGACTCTCCGCGTCTTGTGCTGTGCGTTATGGTATCCATCCATATTCCGGAATACTCATGTATCTGCGGATACCTTGTAATCAGTTCTCTTGACATTATGGCTACATCCCTCGCAGTCATCATATGTCCGTCAGTATCAAGCCCGCAGCAGTTAACAAAATGCGTACCGCTCATGCCAAGTCCCTGTGCACGTTCATTCATCTTATCAACAAATGTCTGCTCGCTCCCCCATATATGCTCTGCCATTGCTACCGATGCATCATTGGCACTCGCTACAGATATGCATTTTATCATGGTGTTGACGGTCTGTTTTTCTCCCGCCTCCAAAAATACCTGGCTTCCACCCATTGAGGCAGCATGCTCAGATACTGTTACATTCTCATCAAGCGTTATCTTATTCTCGCTTAAAGCATCAAATATAAGAATAAGCGTCATTATCTTAGTTATGCTTGCAGGATGAAGTGTTTCATCCGCATTTTTTTCGTATACCGTCTTGCCGGTTGATGCCTCCATCAGTATCACGGATGGTGACTCAACATCCGGCTCTGCTGCATTCACCCGATACATACACATGCTCTGCACCGGCACTGCCGCAAGCACTGCCATTATTACAGTCAGCAATATTCCCGCAATTCTTCTTTGTAACATAAAAGACTCCCTATACATACTAATACATTGTAGTATCGGAAGTCTTACATTATTACAAATGTTTCAGCGGGTTCTTATTCTTCCCGTCCATATATCAGCTATACCACCTGTCTCCATCTGTACATTGCCGCCTGTGGATATTCTTGATAATGTACCGTCATGCAGACAGTATATCCTGTTCTTATACTCCATGCAGTAGATTACTGCGCCCTGTTTTACACCGTCTTTCAGCTTAATCTGCTTAGAAGATCCATCACAATAACAAAGCGATGACTGTGATATATACCAGAAGCCGTCATTGCCGTACGCAGTATACTGAATTCCCGACTTTGTAATCCCTGAAGTAACAGTTACGCCTGAAACGCTTATATCGGCTGCTTTACCTGCATTCTTAATTAATACAAGTTCATCTGACTTATTAACATAATACAAGCAATCAGCATCTGAAGAATAATATACAGACGATGAAGCAAGTTCCGATACAGTCTCTGTCTTGCGGATATTGTCATCCGGCTGGCCTGACACTGTTTCGTCTGTTATACCTGTTATTCTTGACAGCCTGCCTCCTCCTGCCGTGTAAGCACAGCCTGATTTGGCTATATATACAAGGCCGTCCGTCTGTGAAGCCGATGTAAACAGATATATTCCATCAGGATTCTTTTTATCAGACAGGTCAAGATAAATATATTCTCCGTCCTGAGTAACATATACAAATGCAGATTCCGTCTGAATCATCCCATTAACATTGGCATACATATACGTCTTCTGCCGTGTATATATTTTTTTTACATTTCTGGCAATTCTTACAGCTGTGCTGTCTTTATACTTTGTACGATAGAGTGTTCCATCCGAATCAGTCCATATTACATTGTCCGCAGCAACGGCATATTCATCCATATCGGACGAAAGCGTGAGGTTCTTTTGTTCATCGATATAATAACATCCAAGTATCTCAGCTCCTACTGCGCCTTCATTAAGATAATGCGTATCGGTATATACAAGCATGCCGTCATCTGTCACCATCGCAATGGTCTTTTTGTCAGTGCTGCTCTTGACTGATACATATCCGCCGTTCTTCTTCCAGCATATTAGCGTATATGTACCGGTGCTGATTGCATTGCCGTTAACAGCCGTACTGTTGCTCTCTCCAATATACCCTGCATCATCGTTACCATCAACTGCTGCGCTTTCATTATTGCCGCCGTTATTCTCAGTGTACATCACAGCTGCATAATATCTGCCATTGGAAGAAACCATTGTCCCGGTTATAGCCTGCCTGTCGATATCTCCGACAATATTATATGAATATGCACATGATCTGTCATAATTAAAAATGACATCATCAGTGCTGCATATAATGTTATTTTTATCCATTCCCTTATAGATGCTGCTGCCATCACTTACATAAAATATATTTTTACCGGAAGCCGTCACAGCATTTATAAGTACAATAATCACAATGGCAGCAGCTATTACCGCTCCTGCCATTGCTAATATTCTGCGATTCCTGGAAGCAAATCCGGCAGCTCTGCCTGCATTGGAAGATACAAGCTGACTGTAATCCGTGTCCGCAATCTTCTTTGCTACACGCCTCACATCATCCCTGTTCTTCTGCTTCTTCTGCTCTTCGCTGTTTTTCTGCTTCTCGCGTTCTTCCCACTCCCTGCGCCTGCGCTCATAATCCGAGGCATTAACAAGGATTGCCGGGGAATTACACTTAGGGCACGTCGTACCCTCAAACTCATTACCACATTTTGGACAAATCATCTGACCACCCTGTTAGAATTAGAATGTAAACTTATCTTCAAAATATGCCTTAAGATCCTCTATCTTGATTCTCTCCTGCTGCATTGTATCTCTGTCACGTACTGTAACAGCTCCGTCTGTCTCAGAATCAAAATCATATGTTATACAGAATGGTGTACCAATCTCATCCTGCCTTCTGTATCTCTTACCGATATTGCCACGATCATCAAACTCACAGTTATACTTCTTGGAAAGCTCTGCATAAATCTTCTCAGCGCCTTCATTGAGCTTCTTTGAAAGAGGAAGGATACCAATCTTAACAGGTGCAAGTGCCGGATGGAAATGCAGAACCGTTCTTACATCTCCCTCGCCAATCTCCTCCTCATCATATGCTGAGCAGAGGAAAGCAAGTGTTACACGGTCTGCGCCAAGTGACGGCTCAATAACATAAGGAATGTACTTTTCCTTAGACTCATCATCAAAGTAAGACATATCCTCACCGGATACGTTCTGGTGCTGTGTAAGGTCATAATCTGTGCGGTCTGCAATGCCCCAGAGCTCGCCCCATCCGAATGGGAAGAGGAATTCGATATCCGTTGTACCCTTGCTGTAGAAGCAGAGTTCTTCAGGTGAATGATCTCTTGCTCTCATCTCGTCATCCTTCATTCCGAGAGACTTAAGCCAATTGATACAATATGATCTCCAGTAATTGAACCACTCAAGGTCTGTTCCCGGCTTACAGAAGAATTCAAGCTCCATCTGCTCAAACTCGCGTGTACGGAATGTAAAATTACCAGGTGTAATCTCGTTACGGAATGACTTACCAATCTGTCCTATACCAAATGGTACCTTCTTTCTTGATGTTCTCTGTACATTCTTGAAGTTAACAAATATACCCTGTGCTGTCTCAGGACGAAGATATACAGTATTCTTTGCATCCTCCGTAACTCCCTGAAATGTCTTGAACATAAGGTTGAACTGACGGATATCTGTAAAGTTATGCTTACCGCATGAAGGACATGCAATCTGCTTCTCCTCGATAAAGTTCTTCATCTGCTCCTGTGTCCATCCGTCAACAGAGCCCTCAAGCTCATAATTATTGTCTGCGCACCAATCCTCAATAAGCTTATCAGCTCTGAATCTCTCATGGCACTCCTTACAATCCATAAGTGGATCTGAGAATCCGCCAAGATGACCTGATGCAACCCATGTCTGTGGGTTCATAAGAATCGCACAGTCAACACCTACATTGTATGGGCTTTCCATAACGAACTTCTGCCACCATGCCTTCTTAACATTATTCTTAAGCTCTACTCCGAGATTACCGTAATCCCATGTATTGGCAAGTCCGCCATATATCTCAGAACCCGGATATACAAATCCTCTTGCCTTAGCCAGAGCTACAATCTTCTCCATTGTCTTTTCCATGATTAAATCCTCACTTTTATATTTATTGACATTTTACATATTGAAATATTTTAAACTATTTTAGGCATTATGACAAGTGTGTTGTGCCTAAAATATAAATATTTCATATACCGGCTACCTTGACTTTTTTCATTGCTCCATGCACAATAAATATAAATACTAAACATAAGCTGAATGCAGGAGGAGGCTTTTATGAGCAGCATGACGTCAATGCCCGGTGTTTTCACCGCAACACACAAGGACGGCTCCACATATTACCGTGTATCAATAACATACAAAAACAAGCATATCAGTCTCGGAAGTTATGACGACATCAAGCTTGCTGCAAGAGCCTACCGTGATGCTGACCTTCTCCTCCATGATGATGACGGAACACCGCTGAGCGATATGGCAGCCGGCCATCTTCTGCCTGACCTTCATTATCCGGCAGATACTCCTCTTTCTTTTGAAAAATGGGTCATCCTCATCAATTACCGGGATAATGGAATGTATTTTAAGACACCGATATATATTTTCAAGAAATTTTTCCTGTACTTTCTCACATCTGAGCGTGTGCTGCGTTTTGATGTTGATGATCTGTTTTATTATTCAACTCACAAAATAATGTCCCGCGATGGTTACCTCTTTGTAAATGATTACGGTTCACAGACAAGTATTCTTTCCCACTATGGTATCAGAAGCCATGCCGTATGTGGCCGTGACTATATATTTGTAAATGGAGACCATAATGACTTCAGATACGGCAATATACACATAATCAATCATTACCACGGAGTGCAGGAGATACAGCGTAACGGAAGGACATTATATAAAGCTGTTATACATATCCGGGGTAACTTTGTTGCCGGGATATATTCTAGTGAGCATGAAGCAGCCATAGCTTACAACAAGGCCGTTGAGCTGCTTGCCTCAAAAGGAATCATCCGTAATTATCCTTCCAACTATATTGAAGACATAACACCTATTGAATACGCGCGGATATACAATTCCGTACGACTGTCAAAAAAGCTGCGCAGCCTGTGATGTAACCGGAACTCCGGCTGCCAATCATATGCCGTGCAGCTTTATTAATATGTAATATCTGTTGTGCTGTTACTGTTGTACTTCTTATCGATATCTGTCAGATTGAAACTCTCGCCTTATCCATCTTGGTAATTGAATCATCAAGATTTGCAAGCGTATCCTTAATATGCCTGTTAACTTCTGATGAACGGGCACTCAGATTGCGTACCTCACCGGCAACAACAGCAAATCCTCTTCCTGCCTCACCTGCTCTGGCAGCTTCGATTGAAGCATTCAGTGAAAGAATATTCTGTCTGTTCTCAATACCATCAAGATCTTTTGAATAGTCCTCAACCTGTCTTATAAGCTTCATTGAATTGCCAATCTCATCATTCATTGTATTAATAAGATTCTCATTCTTTTTCTTTGAATATTCAAAGTTAACGAGCATATTGACAACTCTGCCAAGCAGCTCAGATGCTGCTCTTATGCTCTCTTCCGATCTGATAGGCACCTTTCGTAATGCTTCTATATACTTATCAGGATCTATTCCTAATTCCACAGCCATACTTCGGAACTTATCTTCATCCGGAGCACCCGGAAGCACCTGACCTCCTATAATCTTTCCCATAAACTGTCCGTCAACAATTATATCATGAGAAAAATCCATCAGTCCTGCATGGCAATAATATGTTCCGCTGCATTCGTTATCACACTTTACACATCTTCTGCATCCTTCTTTGGAGCCTCTCGTATACTTGATACAAAAGTCCGTAAAGCCGATTTCTCCTGATATGTACTTTCCCTCATTATCAACGGCTACCGTTGCAAGTCCTGTTGCTTTCGACCATGAACGCATAATCTCATCAAGCATCTTCAAATCAAAGAAATCACCTATATGCATATTATCATCCTCCCAGATATCGCATCATGCGTTAGATACGAATCTTTATTTTTTGCTTATTATAACTCTTTTATCATTATTAGTCTACAGATTAGATGTCAATCATTACAAAATCATAACTATTTTTTTACTTGACTTGGCGGCCTAAAAAGTGTATTATCTTAGTGTTGCATATATCGAAGCGTGGCTCAGTTTGGTAGAGCGCTGCGTTCGGGACGCAGAGGTCGCGTGTTCGAATCACGTCGCTTCGATTATATTTATACTTTATAAAAGGGATGGATTATACGAACAATGTATAATTCATCCCTTTTATGTATTCTTTATATTCCACTTATGACAACATTTTTGCCATTCTTTTTACCGCTGTACATCATCTCGTCAGCCCTGATTATGGTCTGGTCGATTGCCTCTCCCTTTTTATATTCAGTAATACCGATTGTCACAGTAAAATCCACTATCTTACCGAATATCTCAAGAGGATTCTGCTCTATCGTCCTTCTTATATTATCTGCTATTATATATCCATCATGTATCTGTGCACTGTCGACAAGAAATACAAACTCCTCGCCTCCCCATCTGCACACATGGTCGTCCGGCTTGATACATTCACGTATTGTTCTGGCTGTCCTTGCTATTACCTCGTCACCAACATCATGTCCGTATGAATCATTGACATTCTTAAAATCATCTATGTCACACATTGCAATACAGAAGTTTCTTCCTGAAACACTACATATATCAAGAAACGGCTGTATTCCGCGTCTGTTAAACAATCCGGTAAGTGTATCCAGTTTAGCCATTCTTCCAAGCTGTTCATTAACCTTAATGATTTCATCGTGGCTTCTGTTAAGCTCCTTTAGGAATATAACCGAAAATCCTATAAGTGCAGTGAACACACAAAATGCGTTAAATGTGTACATACCCTCATGTATGACACTTTCCATTCCCACATATACCGGCGATATATCATCAGCCGAGTACACCTTACAGCTTATAAAAATGACAAAATCCAAAATACTCAGAAGCAATGGCTGCTTAATGTTATACTTATCCCCCGATATAAAATACTGCATATAAAATCCCACCGGAACAAGTGCTATCATATATAATGCGAATCCTGAATCCCATCCCAGAAATACTGTTGCAAGGAATGAATGCAGGATTATTTCAAAATATGCCGCTATGAAGACTGCATTATAATACTCTTTGTTAATAAAACAGATTGCAATGAGATAGCATAATATACTGAATATATTATAAACAATCATAGGTTTCACGCCCATGTGTATCATCTCTGCAAGTATAACACAGTGCACTATCGTAAGAAGGACTGCTATAACCTTCAATAATTTTTTCGTAAACAACTCCATACCCCTTTTCAAATCACTCATTAGTCTAATATACCATATATTATTGCCTTATAACACTTATACAATTTACCATATTTGTAGGAGTTTCGCAATGCAGTCATAGTACTAATGTACTGTTATTTATCTAAAAAAAGACCATATTACTCATTACGAATAATATGGTCTTATATTATATATCTTATATAATCAGATCTTGGCAATATCAACTATTGAGAGGTCATTGCTGTTGAATGCATGCTCAAGACTCGATACAAGTGCATGTGCCGTATCAAGGCTTGTAAGTACATTAACGCCTGTCTCAATTGCAATACGTCTGATGAGGAAGCCATCCCTTGCTCTCTCAATTCCGTTAGAAGGAGTATCAATTACAAGGTCTATCTTATGCTCATAAAGGAGGTCAAGAAGTGTTGGTGACTCCTGGTCAATCTTATTAACCTTGATAGCCTTTATTCCGTTGTCATTAAAGAACTTAGCTGTTCCTCTTGAAGCATAAATCTTGTATCCAAGAGCGTCAAAGCGTTTAGCAATATCAAGTGACTCTTCCTTATCCTTATCGGCAATAGTCATAATAATCTGCTTGTGCTTTGGAAGGTTGACTCCGGCACCCTGGAACGCTTTATAAAGTGCTTCATTGAAGTCCTTGGATATACCAAGACACTCACCTGTAGACTTCATCTCAGGGCCAAGTGTTGTATCAGCTCCACGTATCTTCTCAAATGAGAATACAGGCATCTTAATTGCATAATAATCTGACTTTTTCTGAAGTCCCGGTGTATAACCAAGCTCCTTAATCTTACTTCCCGTGATAACCTTAGTAGCAAGCTTAACAATCGGAATTCCTGTTACCTTGCTGATATAAGGAACTGTACGGCTTGATCGTGGGTTAACCTCGATAACATATACCTGATCATTATAATCGATAAACTGTATATTGATTAGTCCCTTTACATGAAGTGCTCTTGCAAGTCTTCCTGTGTAATCCTCAATCATATCGATAATCTTAGGAGAAAGAGACTTGGCAGGATATACAGAGATACTGTCTCCTGAATGGATACCTGCACGTTCAATATGCTCCATGATACCCGGAATAAGAATATCATCACCGTCACATACAGCATCGACTTCGATTTCCTTACCCATAAGATACTTATCTACAAGAATAGGATGATCCTGCTTGATTCTGTTGATAATATTCATGAACTCGATAACATCTGTATCTGATACCGCAATCTGCATGCCCTGACCGCCAAGGACATATGAAGGTCTTACAAGCACCGGATATCCAAGTTCATTAGCAGCCTTCAGAGCCTCATCCACAGTATAAACTGTATGTCCCTTAGCTCTTGGAATCTGTGTTTTCTCAAGTATCTCATCAAAGAGTTCTCTATCCTCTGCAGCATCGACATCCTCTGCCTTTGTACCCAGAATAGGTACCCCCATCTTCATAAGTGCTTCCGTAAGCTTGATTGCTGTCTGTCCACCAAACTGTACTACTGCTCCGTCCGGCTTCTCCAGTCTTACAACATTCTCAACATCCTCTGCTGTAAGTGGTTCAAAATAGAGCTTATCAGCAATATCAAAGTCCGTACTTACTGTCTCAGGGTTATTGTTGATGATTATTGTCTCGTATCCTTCTCTCTTGAACGCCCATGTACAGTGAACTGAGCAGAAGTCGAACTCGATACCCTGTCCGATTCTGATAGGACCCGAACCAAGTACAAGAACTTTCTTAAGAGGTGTTGTCTCTATAACTTCATTCTCACTTCCATAGCATGAATAGTAGTACGGTGTTGTAGCAGCAAACTCTGCGGCACATGTATCAACCATCTTAAACGCCGCATGTATGCCATACTCATCACGGAGAGCCTTAACCTCTTCCTCCGTTCTGCCTGTAAGCTGTCCGATAACATTATCAGGGAACTCAATGCGCTTAGCTTCCGCAAGAAGTTCCTTAGTAAGAGGCTGCTCCTTAAGAGTCTTCTCCATCTCTACTATAATTGCAAGCTTATCTATGAACCAGAGATCAATCTTAGTTATATCATGAAGTGTCTCCTGAGGCATATTACGTCTGAGTGCCTCGGCAATCTTCCAGATTCTTCTGTCATCTACAACATTAAGCTCTTCAAGAAGCTCATCATCAGTAAGCTTTGTAAAGTCATATGACATAAGACTGTCAACATGCTGTTCAAGTGAACGTATGGCCTTCATCAGTGCTCCCTCAAAGCTCTGGTTTATGCTCATAACTTCACCTGTAGCCTTCATCTGTGTTGTAAGAGTTCTCTTAGCTGTAATGAACTTATCAAACGGAAGTCTAGGTATCTTAACTACACAGTAGTCAAGTGCAGGCTCAAAGCTTGCATATGTCTTGCCTGTGATTGCATTCTTAATCTCATCAAGTGTATATCCGAGCGCAATCTTAGCTGCAACCTTGGCAATAGGATAACCTGTAGCCTTAGATGCAAGTGCTGAAGAACGGCTTACTCGTGGATTAACCTCGATTACACAGTACTCAAAGCTCGTAGGATGAAGTGCAAACTGTACATTACATCCACCTGTAATCTTGAGTTCGCTGATAATATTAAGGGCAGATGTTCTGAGCATCTGGTATTCCTTATCTGAAAGTGTCTGTGACGGAGCTACTACGATACTGTCACCTGTATGAACACCTACAGGATCAAGATTCTCCATATTACATACCGTAATGCAGTTACCGTTGCTGTCACGTATTACTTCGTATTCAATCTCTTTCCAGCCCGCGATGCAACGCTCTACAAGAACCTGTCCCACTCTTGAAAGACGGAGTCCGTTCTCAAGAATCTCTTCAAGTTCTTCACGGCAATGTGCGATACCACCGCCGCTGCCGCCAAGCGTATATGCCGGACGAAGAACTACAGGATAGCCAATCTTCTCCGCAAATACAACACCGTCTTCAACATTCTCGACAACTAACGATGCCGCAACAGGCTCATGAATCTTCTCCATCGTCTCCTTGAACATAAGACGATCCTCTGCCTTCTTTATTGTAAGTGCTGTTGTACCGATAAGCCTTACATTATGCTCCTTAAGAAATCCCGCTTCGTCAAGCTCCATTGCAAGATTAAGTCCGGCCTGGCCTCCAAGTGTAGGAAGCACGCTGTCCGGCTTTTCCTTAAGAATAATCTGCTCTACTGACTTAGTTGTCAGTGGCTCAATATATACTTCATCAGCTATATCCTTATCTGTCATGATAGTTGCAGGATTAGAGTTGACAAGTACTACCTCAATACCTTCCTCCTTAAGAGAACGGCAAGCCTGTGTACCTGCGTAGTCAAACTCTGCAGCCTGACCGATTACTATAGGACCTGATCCGATAACCAATACTTTTTTAATGTCTGGATTCTTTGGCATTTTTTCCTCCCATTCAAAGCTTAATGCTTATAATGCTTACTATTATACTAATGTATACAAATGTTTATATTACTTAGCCATCATTCCAATGAAGCGGTCAAAAAGATATGCAGTATCAAGCGGACCTGCACATGCTTCCGGATGGAACTGGACTGTGAATATGTTCTTGCCTATATACTCCAGACCTTCGTTAGTTCCGTCGTTAACATTGACAAATGCCGGCTTGGCAATATCTTTGTCAAGTGTTGACTCATCGACAACGTATCCATGGTTCTGTGTTGATATATATACTCTTCCTGTCTTCATGTCCTTAACAGGATGATTAGCTCCTCTGTGTCCATACTTAAGCTTGTGTGTATCAGCTCCAGTTGCAAGTGCCATAAGCTGATGTCCGAGACATATTGCAAATATAGGTACATTGCTTGCATAAAGCTTCTTAAGTTCTTCTATTATCTCCACACATTCCTTAGGATCTCCGGGACCGTTGGAAAGCATAATTCCGTCAGGGTTAGATGCAAGTACCTCCTCAGCCGGCGTAAGTGCAGGATATACAGTAACATCGCATCCACGCTTATGAAGCGAATTGGCAATGTTAGCCTTGGCACCGAAATCCATAAGTGCAACTCTGTAACCTGTATTAGGCATATGTACAGGTTCCTTGCATGTTACCTTCTTCACAACTCCTGTAACCTTATATTCCTTAAGCTTAGGCAGAACTTCATCAAGGTTATAATTCTCATTAGTTGTAATCATTCCATTCATAGTTCCCTTTTCACGAAGAATCTTCGTAAGAGCTCTTGTATCAATCCCTGCTATACCCGGAACATCCTGCTCCTTAAGGAAATTCTGTATTGTATCATCACTACGGAAATTACTTGGCGTTCTAGATAATTCCCTCACAATAAAGCCGTCAGGCCATGCCTTGGAAGATTCCATATCCTCATGACATATTCCATAGTTACCGATAAGTGGATATGTCATTGTTACAGCCTGTCCTGCATACGAAGGATCTGTAAGCACCTCCAGATATCCCGTCATAGACGTATTGAAGACTATCTCGCTGATTACTTCTCTGGTTGAACCTATGCTCGTACCTTGAAATACCGTTCCATCTTCAAGTATTAAAAATGCTTTCATGAACGCCACCTTTTCCTTTCATTATTCAATAACGATTCTTTTATCATGATGCATAAAAATACATCATTATGCGCTGAATAGTTATATTTTTTCATATTTGCGCAAAAAAAAAGAGAAGCACATAGTTTTTCTCTTTTTTTAATTTAATAAATTCTATCATATTACAGTATCATTTTCAAGAGCTTTGTTCATCTTTTTCCTGCTTAATTCTCTCATTAAGCATTCTGGCTTTTTCCTTAACCTTAGCTGATACAGATCTTGAACTTATTATCTCATATATGAACTTCTGGGCATTGTCGTAATCTTTGTTCTGCCTTGCAAGATCAGCCATAAGATAACTGAATGTATACTGATCCATGCCACATATCGGCATTGATTCCTTGGCGAGAGCTATCTTAAAGCCCTCATATGCCTTAGTTATAAATGACTTTTCATTATCGTCACATTCTTTTTTCTTCTTCGCATAATCCGCATCCGACTCAGAAAGTGTACTTTTCCATCCTCTGTAAAGCCAGCCAAGCTTAAGGCATACATAAGCTCTCTCACTTATCTTCATCTTACGGATAACACAGCAGAGAAGCGCAAGCTTGTACCTCTGGATTGCTTCTTCATATGTATATGCGCCTATTGAATTGGTCATTCCCTTGAAGTTATATCCTATCTGGTCGCGTATTTCCTTTGCCTGCTTCGCCGTAACATTGGTAAATACTCTCTCAAGTGAAGCATATCCACAATGCAGACAGACTACCGCATCATACTTAACAGTATCAACGCCTTCATGAAGTGGACGCAGATCTGAATCCGTGCCGAGGAAACGTGCTTTTCCGGCCCTTACCTTCTTAGTCTTGAACGAACGTCCACACACAGGACATTCCATATTCTTATCAAATATGTAATCAGCTTCGTTAAATACCTTTTCCTTTTTCTCTATAGGAGACTGTACGCCCGGCCTGGCGGCAGCCTCCTGTTCATCTTCCTTGAATATATCTTCACTCTGCGGCTTCTTAATTCCAAGTCCCGCAAGATCACCAAACAAATCGTCCATTAATATTGTCCCCGCTTTCATAATTATACATTAATATCAGTTAAGCTTGAATGAACTCTTAAGTGATACAATTCTGTTAAATACGAGATGTTCCTTAGATGAATCCTTTGAATCAACGCAGAAATATCCCGTACGTACAAACTGGAACTTATCCTCAGGCTTAGCATCTGCAAGTTCAGGCTCGACAACACATTTGTTAAGAACAGTAAGTGAGTTAGGATTAATGTTCATTGACCCATCTTCCTCGTTGTATACGCCCTTCTCCTCATCAATAAGGTTCTCATACAGTCTTACTTCAGCATTGACAGCTGTAGGAGCATTAACCCAGTGAATTGTTCCCTTAACCTTACGCTCAGGGTAATTGCCACCCTTTGTTGCAGGATCATATGTGCAGTGAATAAGCGTAACATTACCATCTGCGTCCTTCTCGCATCCGGTACATGTAAGATAGTACGCATTCATAAAGCGTACTTCATTCCCCGGAAACAGTCTGAAATACTTCTTAGGCGGTTCTTCCATAAAGTCTTCAGCATCAATATAAAGCTCTCTTGAGAATGGAACCTTTCTTGAGCCAAGTTCGGGATTCTCCTGATTATTAGGTACATCAAAATATTCCGTCTGATTCTCCGGATAATTATCTATAACAATTTTAATAGGATTAAGGACTGCCATCATTCTCTTTGACTTAAGCTTAAGGTCTTCCCTTATGCAGTACTCAAGCATAGGATACTCAACAGAGCCCTGACTCTTCGTAACACCCACAAGATCAACGAACATCTTAATTGATTCAGGTGTAAAGCCTCTTCTTCTTAAAGCACTTAATGATACAAGACGTGGGTCATCCCATCCGTCAACTACTCCGTCCTCAACAAGCTTCTTGATATATCTCTTGCCAGTAACCACATTGGTAAGATAAAGCTTGGCGAATTCTATCTGCTTAGGATTACCTTCAGGTGATGTCTTATATCCCGTCTCTATTACGACCCAGTCATAGAGAGGTCTGTGATCTTCAAACTCAAGTGTACATATTGAATGGGTGATTCCCTCTACTGCATCTTCTATAGGATGAGCAAAATCATACATAGGATAGATGCACCACTTATCTCCTGTTCTGTGATGTGTCATATGTGCAACTCTGTATATAACAGGATCTCTCATATTGATATTAGGTGAAGCCATGTCAATCTTAGCTCTGAGGACCTTCTCGCCATCTGCATACCTGCCTTCCTTCATCTCCTCAAACAGCTTGAGATTCTCTTCTACAGAACGGTTTCTGTATGGACTCTCCTTACCTGCTTCTGTAAGAGTTCCTCTGTACTGTCTTATCTCTTCTGCCGAAAGGTCATCAACATATGCCTTACCCTTCTTAATAAGCCCTACAGCTGCCTCATACATCTGAGGAAAATAGTCTGATGCAAAAAGAATATCTCCGTTCCACTTTGCTCCAAGCCACTCAACATCCTTCTTAATAGACTCAACAAACTCTTCCTTCTCCTTGGTAGGGTTAGTATCGTCAAATCTCATATTGAATGTTCCGCCATATTCAGCAGCAAGTCCATAATTAAGAAGTATTGACTTGGCATGTCCGATATGAAGGTAGCCATTAGGTTCCGGCGGGAATCTCGTCCTGACTGTCTCGCAGTGTCCTTCCGCAATATCTTTTTCAATAATCTGCTCTATAAAATTCTTTGAACCTGTCTCGTTCTCCATAACGCCCTCCGTCTGTTTGTACTTATGCATGCTTGAATTATACTATATTAAAATCTTCATTACAACTCAATATTTCTCTTACCTGCACACTCACGCACAAGTTCTTCTATCTCATCTACTATCTTAGGAACCGATATTGCACTGAACTCATCCTCATCTATCGTTACATCTGCATACCGCTGATAAAGTCTGGTTCTGTCCTCAAATATCTCCTGCATTGTCTCCTTGCCGTTCGTTACTACCCCTCTTCCCTTCAGGTCTGTAACCCGGTTGTCAAGTTCAAAATTATTAACCTTAAGATATACAAATATAGAGCTTTTCTTAAGATGCATCATCGACTCTTCTGAATAAACGGCACTTCCTCCTGTTGCAATGACCGTTCTGTCCACATCAAGCGACTTATTCACATCATTCTCTATCTTCAAAAAGCCTTCCTCACCAAACTCATCAATCAGCTCACACAGAAGCTTTTTATGCTTCTCCTGAATTACAATATCAGAATCTATAAATGTATATCCGAGATGTTTTGCAAGCACAACTCCTATAGTACTCTTACCGCTTCCCGGCATGCCTATCAGTACAATATTCATTATTTCATTCTCCATATGCACCAAATCCCATGTACCATACAATATAATGGCACATGGAATCCGTTTTCATTCTATAACTCACAAAATGATTCTATTGTCTCCCATATCTGTTCCAGCCCCTGCTTGGTCTGGGCAGAAAATGGTATCAGGATATCCTCTTTTTCAAGATTAAGTCCTTCCCTTACAATCTTCACACTTTTTGCCACCTGACTCCGCTTAAGCTTATCCAGTTTGGTAGCGATAATAACCGGTCTGTACCCATTATGTACAATCCAGTCATACATAAGCTTGTCATTGGCAGATGGTGCATGTCTTATATCTATAAGCAGGAATACCTGCTTAAGCTGCTGCGATTTCTGCAGGTAGCGTTCAATCATCCTGCCCCATTTGGCCTTAACTTCCTCACTCGCATTGGCATATCCGTACCCCGGCAGGTCAACAAGATGCATTACATCATTAATGTTGTAAAAATTGATTGTCTGTGTCTTGCCCGGCTGTGATGATGTTCTGGCAAGTGATTTGCGATTCATAAGTGCATTAATAAGTGATGACTTACCCACATTAGACTTTCCTGCAAACGCTACCTCAGGAAGCGTTGTCTGCGGCATGCTGCTCGTCACACCCATAACTATGTCAAGACTGACATTCCTGATTACCATTAATTTTTCTCCTCAAATGCATTTTTAATTACCTGTTCAAATTCGGACACATATACTATATCCATTCCTCCGGTTATCTCATCACTCAGCTCTGCAATATCTGCCTTGTTTCTGGCAGGCACAAGAACTGTCTTAACACCTGCTGTCTTTGCAGCAAGGAGCTTCTCTTTCAGTCCGCCTACAGCAAGGACATATCCCATAAGTGTAATCTCTCCGGTCATGGCAAGATTTTTTCTGACTTTTTTTCCTGTTACAGCTGATAAAAGTGCCGTTGCCATTGTGATTCCTGCAGATGGTCCATCCTTCGGGACTGCTCCTTCCGGTATATGAAGATGGAAATCGGTATTTTCAAAATATTCGCTGTCGATATTATATTTTGTTCCGGCCACTGCCCTGACATGACTCATTGCAATCTTTGCTGATTCCTGCATTATATCACCCATCTGCCCCGTAAGCACAAGATTACCTTTGCCGGGCATTGTTATGACTTCAATTGTAAGAGTATCTCCGCCTACACTCGTCCACGCAAGTCCTCTTACCGTTCCAACCCGTCTGCCCTCATATGAATCTTCCGGGAGATACTTTTTCTTGCCCAGATAATGCTCTATATTGCGTTCGCTGACCTTAACAGGCCTAAACTTAATATCACGATTATCTGCTGCGTCCGGATTATCAGTAAGGAACTCTGTAACCGCTTTACGGCATATATGCGCTATATTACGTTCAAGTCCGCGCACGCCCGCCTCTTTTACGTAACTGTCCATTATTGTAAGCAGCGCCTTATCAGTAAACTTTATTGAGCTCTTCTTAAGTCCTGCCTTCTTAAGCTGCTTAGGTACAAGGTAATCTTTGGCTATGTGAAGCTTTTCATTGGAGGTATAGCTGTTTATCTCAATAATTTCCATTCTGTCAAGCAGAGGTCTTTGCATCTCACTCACATCATTGGCAGTTGCGATAAAAAGCACTTTTGAGAGATCTACGGGAAGTTCAATATAATGATCCCTGAAATTACGGTTCTGTTCTCTGTCAAGCACTTCAAGAAGCGCGGATGACGTATCTGATCTGTAATCATTGCTCACCTTATCAATCTCATCAAGAAGCATAAGCGGATTGCCTGTTCCGGCATTGCGGAGTCCTTCAATAATTCTTCCCGGCATCGCACCGACATATGTCTTACGGTGTCCTCTTATCTCAGCCTCATCTCTTACGCCCCCGAGACATATTCTCACATATTCTCTGTTAAGCGCACGTGCCACTGACTTTGCAATTGATGTCTTACCCGTTCCCGGAGGACCTACAAGGCAGATTATCGGACTTTCGGCCCCGTTTGTAAATGCTTTTAATGCAAGGAATTCAAGGATTCTCTCTTTAACTTTTTCGAGTCCGTAATGGTCTTCGTTAAGTATCTTCTCAGCCCTTGCAATATCATTATTGTCATCTGAACATCTGTCCCACGGAAGACTAAGGACTGTCTCTATATATCCGCGGCTTACATTAGCCTCAGATGATCCCGATGCAAGCGTCTTATAACGGCGTATCTCTTTGTTAATACGTTCCTTAACCTCATCAGATGCCTGAAGCTTCTCAACTGCCGCATAATATTCATCTATCTCGCTTCCGGCATCTTCACCGTCAAGCTCCTCATGCAGGACCTTAAGCTGTTCCCTCATGACATAATCACGCTGATTTTTTTCAACCCTCTGTGAAACCTTCTGTGAAATATCATCCTTGATTCTTAATATCTCTGTCTCTTCCGCAAGTATTCTCTCCTCTTCCTCAAACCTTGTCTGAAGAGGAGTTATCTCCAGAAGCTTCTGCCTGTCGGTGTAATCCATCGGAAAATCCGACATAAACTTATTAACCAGCTTTTTTATATCGTTAATTTCGAGAAGCTGTTTTATTGCATCACGGTTAATCCCTGTATTGGCAGCTGCATAGAGCTTTAAGAGCTCATGAAGATTCCTGCACATCGCTTTTTCGACGAGCTTTGGTGGTACTGCATCATCTTCCTCTATGACATCGGCACGTGCATACAGTATGTCTCCTCTTTCCATAAGTTCGCCTATTTTTGCGCGCTGTTCGCCCTCAACCGCAACTCTTATTATAGAATTAGGAAGCTTTATCACCTGCTTTACAGCTGCAATTGTCCCTATATCATACATGTCCTTAAGGCGTGGTTCAGACACAAGCATATCCCTCTGTGCAACAACAAATATCTTCTGTTCCTCTTCCGGATTGCTCATCACTTCTTCAATCGCACGTACTGATTTTCTTCTGCTTACATCAAAATTAATTACCATTCCCGGCACTACGTTTATTCCGCGTAATGCTATGAACGGCAGATTGTAACTTTTCTTTTTCATGTTAATGTAATTCCTGCCGTATAAATTATGCTGTCGGTTTTACTGTTTCATCACGGTAAGTAAGTACAGGCTCTGCCTTACCTTCAACTGCATCTTCTGTTATTGTGCACTTTGCTACGTTATCATCTGATGGAATCGTATACATTGTATCCATCATAACTTCTTCTATTATTGAACGCAGACCTCTCGCGCCTGTCTTTCTTTCAAAGCTCTTCTTGGCTATTGCTTCTACTGCCTGCGGAGTAAATTCAAGATCTACCTCATCCATCTCAAACAGCTTCTTATACTGCTTTACAAGTGCATTCTTAGGCTCTGTAAGTATTCTCACAAGTGCTTTTTCATCAAGTGAATCAAGTGCTACAACAACCGGTACACGTCCTACGAATTCAGGAATAAGACCAAACTTAACAAGATCCTGCGGTGTTACCTTATGGAAAAGCTCACCTATATCCTCGTTGGATCTGTCACCAATCTCAGCATTGAATCCAATTGACTTCTGATTCATTCTTCCTTCTATTATCTTTTCAAGTCCGTCAAATGCGCCACCGCACATAAAAAGGATATTCGTTGTATCTATAGGAATGAGTTCCTGCTGAGGATGCTTTCTGCCTCCCTGTGGTGGAACTGATGCGTTGGTTCCCTCTATGATCTTAAGGAGCGCCTGCTGTACACCTTCGCCCGATACATCTCTTGTTATTGAGACATTCTCTGACTTCTTGGTAATCTTATCAATCTCATCAATATATATAATGCCGTACTGTGCACGTTCTACATCGCCATCAGCTGCCTGAATAAGCTTAAGAAGAATATTCTCGACGTCTTCACCTACATAACCTGCCTCTGTAAGAGTTGTTGCATCCGCTATTGCAAATGGTACATTAAGAAGCTTTGCAAGTGTCTGTGCAAGATATGTCTTACCACATCCGGTAGGACCTATTACAAGAATATTACTCTTCTGAAGTTCTACATCGTCATCCTCAGCTTTTCTCATAATTCTCTTATAGTGGTTATATACCGCTACAGATAATACTTTTTTTGCTTCCTCCTGACCTATAACATACTCGTCAAGGAATTCCTTTATCTCCATCGGCTTAAGAAGATTAATCTCCATATCAGCCGCATTTTTGGCATCATCATCGTAATCATCGAATTCTTCATTGAGAATCTCTTCACATACACTGACACACTCATCACATATATATGTTCCGTTAGGTCCTGCAATAAGCTTCTTCACCTGATCCTGTGTCTTATTGCAAAATGAACATCTAAGTTGTCTATCCTCTCTGCCTGCCATCGGATACCTCCTAATATACAAATTGTGACAAAAAAGGACCGGTCGGCCGTGCATATAGACGCACATGCTGTCCCAGTCCTTATCTGTTTATTTATCTCTTCTCAATCACACTGTCAATAAGACCATACTCAACAGCTTCCTGGGCACTCATGTAATTATCTCTCTCTGTGTCGACAGCAATCACATCGAGTGGCTTGCCTGTGTTAGCTGCAAGGATTGTATTCAGCTTGTGTCTTGTCTTAATAATATGATCTGACACAATCTTAATGTCTGTTGCCTGTCCCTGCGCTCCGCCTGATGGCTGGTGAATCATTATCTCAGCGTTAGGAAGTGCAAGTCTCTTGCCTTTTGTACCACCCGAAAGAAGGAATGCACCCATGCTGGCTGCCATTCCGATACAGATTGTTGATACATCACACTTAACATAATTCATCGTATCGTATATTGCCATTCCTGCTGTTACAGAGCCACCCGGACTGTTAATATAAAAATTAATATCCTTGCCCGGATCTTCCGACTCGAGGAAAAGGAGCTGTGCTACAATAAGACTTGCAGACACATCTGTCACTTCTTCTCCGAGAAATATAATTCTGTCCTTTAACAGGCGTGAATAAATATCATAAGAACGCTCACCACGACTGGTCTGCTCAATGACATAAGGTACTAAACTCATTATAAAACCTCCTTATGCTGACTGGAAGAATTAAAATTCTAATATTCTTTAATTACTTCTCAACAGCTTCTGCAACAACTAAATCAACAGCCTTCTGAACAGCGATATCTTCTCTGATCTGCTTCTGCTCATACTCGCCCATGAATTCCTTAATCTTGTCTACTTCCATTCCGTAGCTCTCAGCCATCTTGTTGAGTTCTGACTCATACTCTTCATCAGAAACTTCAATATTCTCAGCCTTGACAATAGCCTCAAGAACGAGTCTGCTCTTGATTCTCTTCTCAGCCTCAGGCTGCATGTCTGCAAAAAGCTTGTCTGCTGTAAGTCCTGTGAACTGGAAATACTGCTCTACTGAAAGACCCTGCTGCTGAAGTCTTCTGCTGAAGTCCTCTGCCATCTGACGAACCTGTGTATCAACCATAGCTGAAGGAATATCCATCTTTGCATTCTCGATAATCTTATCAATAGCTTCTGCTTCCTTCTTGTTCTTAGCTTCGTTAGCTTTTCTCTCACCGATTGTCTTCTTAAGATCTTCCTTGTACTCTGCAAGTGTATCAAAATCTGAAACATTCTGTGCGAAATCATCATCAAGGTCATCATACTGCTTTTCTTTGATTTCCTTAACTGTTACCTTGAATGTAGCCGGCTTGCCCTTAAGCTCCTCAGCATGGTAATCCTCAGGGAATGTTACATTAACCTCTGTCTCCTCACCGATATTCTTACCGATAAGCTGTTCCTCAAATGTATCAATAAATGAATGTGAACCGATTGTAAGTGGGTAATTCTCACCCTTTCCGCCCTGGAATGGCTGTCCGTCAATGAAGCCCTCAAAATCGATAACTGTCATGTCCTTATCCTGAACAGGTCTGTCCTCAACATTAACAGTTCTTGAATTCTGCTCTCTTACCTTATCAAGTTCAGCATTAATATCATCTTCTGTTACCTCAACATCAGCCTTAGCAACCTCAACACCCTTATACTGTCCAAGCTCAACCTCAGGCTTAACAGCTACTGTTGCTGAAAAGATGAATGGCTTGCCATCTTCTAACTGAACAAGGCCAATCTCCGGCTGTGATACGATCTCAAGACCGCTCTCTTCAGCAGCCTTTGCATATGCTTCAGGAATAATTGCATTAGCAGCATCCTCAAAGAATACTTCCTTGCCATAGAACTTTTCAATAATCTTACGTGGAGCCTTGCCCTTACGGAAGCCCTGAACATTAATCTTACTCTTGTTCTTGTTGTATGCCTGCTCTAATCCCTTCTCGAATTCCTCATCGCTTGATGTAATCACAAGCTTAACCATATTCTTCTCTTCGAGCTGTTCTACTGTAAAACTCATTGTTATTACTTCCTCCTTAATATATGTAAATACTACTTAAAAATGAGCGCACTACGTACACATTTGATAAGTATATCATAGTTATCAAATAAATGCCAGCAATTTTTTATTAAAAAATACATCAAAAAACGCATTAAAAAACATACGGGAATGACATGAAATCACTCCCGTATGTCCGGATATTGTCAATTATCCATTAATCCGGTCAATCCATTACGGATGACTAGTTGCCTGAAGACATCTGCTCTTCCTGTCTCTTAATCATCTTTCTTACCATCTCACCACCGACTGAACCGGCCTGGCTTGTTGTAAGATCCCCGTTGTATCCTTCCTTAAGAGGTACACCAATCTCTGATGCAACTTCCATCTTAAATCTGTCAAGAGCATCCTGTGCCTGTTTCTTTGTCTTAGAATTAGAATTTGAACTGTTCATACTGTCCACCTCCATATTAATTGCCCCTTGCGGGATTTATATTGAAGATAAGCACCCCACCTCCAAGCTTTGCTTAACGGCTTCGTTGTTTATCTTGGTGTTAGTATGTTCATGCCGGATTTAATTTATTATGACAAATTATGTTAATAACTTTTTTCTAAACAGTCTTACATTCTCTCCCGCATCGCCCATCTTAAGAATTCCTGCTGATACTGCCAGACCGTCAGCGCCACATTCAAGAGGAAGATTGCAGTTATCAACTGTTATTCCGCCTATTGCAACATCAGGTATACTTACCGCATCAAGAATCTGTTTGTAAAGCTCAGGAGTTATCGCCTTGGCATCCGGTTTGGTTGCCGTAAGATGGAACGCTCCGGTTCCAAGATAATCCGCTCCTGCTTTCTGTGCCGCAACAGCCTGCTCCACAGTCTTTGCAGTTGCGCCTATAATAAAATTCCTGCCGAGGAATTCTCTTGCCATGCCAACAGGTACATCATCCGCACCAAGATGCACTCCATCAGCCTTTGAAAGCACTGCTATATCAAGTCTGTCATTAATTATAAGCTTTGTATCAGTTTTATTTTTTGCATTATACTCATCAACGAGATGACGCATATGAAGTGCATCCTGAAGATACTTTGCCGACGTAATATTCTTTTCGCGCAGCTGTACATAATCCACACCTGCATCAAGGGCACTTCTGACACGCTCATCGCCATCATAAAGATCAGCAATCAGATATAGTATTCTGCCATGCATGATTAAGCGGCCCCCTTCCTTTACCGAGATTAAGTCCTGCCTTAATCGCACCTGTAAGATATGCCTTGGCTTTTCTTACCGCTTCCGGCATATCTGCTCCTTTGGCAAGCTCACTGGCAATTGCCGAAGACAATGTACATCCTGTTCCGTGTGTGTTAGGATTATCCACAAATTCAGCTTCAAACCACTGTGTCTGTCCACCGTGATACAAAAGATCAGCCGCCACATTAGTGCTGTCTTCTATGCAATTAGCACCTGTATTGGCAAGATGTCCACCCTTTATAAGAACAGCGCCGTCAAAACCGCCTGCTATTATACCTGCAGCCTTAATCATGTCTGCCTTGGAAGCAATCTTCATCCCTGCAAGGCATTCTGCCTCAGGAATATTAGGCGTTATAATATCCGCAAGAGGCATAAGCACATTAATGAGTGCATCTGATGCATCATCATCAAGAAGTCTGTGTCCGCTCGTTGATACCATTACAGGATCAAGGACTATATTTTTCATTGCATTCTTTTTTATTGAAGCAGCAACACATTCCACAATCTGTGAATTAGCAAGCATGCCTATCTTAACTGCATCCGGAAAAATGTCATCACACACTGCATCTATCTGGGCACTTATCATATCACACGGAAGTGCAAGCACAGCATTAACTCCACACGTATTCTGTGCCGTTATTGCCGTTATTGCGCTCATTCCAAATGTCCCAAGCTCCGTCATAGTCTTTAAGTCTGCCTGTATGCCTGCTCCGCCGCTGCTGTCGGAACCCGCAATCGTCAACACTGTTTTCATTGATTTCTCCGTTTATCACTCATCAAAAATACTTACAATCTCGCCATCAAGGATTCTGTTCATATTTTTAACTGCACAGAAGTTGCCGCACATTGAACATGTATCTTCCTTCTCCGGCTGTGCCTCTGCACGATATCTTCTTGCCTTATCAGGATCCATGCTGAGTTTGAACTGTTCTTCCCAGTCAAGCTTCTTACGTGCAACGCCCATTGCATCATCCCAGTCTCTTGCGCCCTTAACACCTTTGGCAATATCTGCCGCATGTGCTGCTATTCTTGCTGCAATGATTCCTTCCTTAACGTCACTGAGATCAGGAAGACGAAGATGCTCTGCCGGTGTGACATAACACAGGAATGATGCTCCGCTCATCGCTGCAATTGCTCCGCCGATTGCAGAAGTAATATGATCATATCCCGGTGCTACATCCGTAACAAGAGGTCCAAGTACATAAAAAGGTGCTCCGTGGCAGAGTGTCTGCTGTATCTTCATATTAGCAGCAATCTGATCCATCGGCATATGTCCAGGTCCTTCAATCATTACCTGCACATCCTTCTCCCATGCTCTCTTAGTAAGCTCTCCGAGCGTAATAAGCTCCTCAATCTGTGAAGCATCGGTTGCATCCTTAAGGCATCCCGGACGACATGCGTCACCCAGACTTAATGTAACATCATATTCACGGCATATCTCAAGTATATCATCAAAATGTTCATAGAACGGATTCTCTTTGCCTGTCATCTCCATCCATGCAAATATTATTGAACCGCCTCTTGATACAATATTCATAAGTCTCTTGTTGCGTTTGAATTTTTTTGCTGTTTCCTTATTGATTCCGCAGTGGATTGTCATAAAATCAACTCCATCTTCGGCGTGCATACGCACAATATCAAGCCACTCCTCTGTTGTTATGTCCTTGAGTGCCTTGTGATAATATACAACCGCATCATAAATAGGAACTGTTCCTATTATTGCAGGACATTCTTTTGTAAGCTTTGAACGGAAAGCTCTTGTATCACCATATGAGCTCAGATCCATTATAGCTTCAGCGCCCATTGAAACCGCCTCATTCACCTTCTTGACCTCTGTATCAAGATCCTTGCAGTCTCTGGATATACCAAGATTTACATTAATCTTAGTCTTAAGCATTGAACCGATTCCGTTAACGTCTATGCTCTTATGCTCTTTATTACATGGAATAATTACCTTTCCTTCCGCAACTAATGCCCTGAGCTCCTCAGGCTGCATGTTCTCTTTTCCTGCAACAGTCTCCATCTGTGGAGTTATAATCCCCTGTCTTGCTGCATCCATCTGTGTTGTGTAACTCATGTTTTCCTCCATTTCTGCGCCTTTTTATGCGCATTCTGACATACATTGCCAATATCCTCATGCTGCCGCAAAACTGCATATATCACCGAATCCGGCTTAATATCAGCATAAAAAAAGACATATCAATAGCCGATATGTCTTAAAATTTTCCTACATCGGCATTATCCGTATCAGGTTCGTGGGTCGAAGCTCACATCTTCCTCTCAGCCTGTAATACAAGCTCCCCAAATTCTGTCTAGTATTAATTTGAAATCATTATAATATTTCTCTCAGCATATGTCAACCAATCAGATTAATTGCGATTCCACACAATACACCGATTCCATACACAAGTGCTATAATCTTTGCATTATCGCGCCATTGGTCATTGACCCTGCAAAGAACAAGTATGCCTACTCCTGATCCTGTAAGAAGTCCTGCCATCATAGAACCAAAACTCAGTACTCCCTGCAGATAAAGCTGTGTAATAACGACAGAAGCTGCGCAATTAGGTATAAGTCCCACCAATGATGTTACAACAGGTCCCATAAACGGTCTGTCGAGTATAAATGATGCAAGTGTCTCCTCGCCCACTGCTGCAAGCACTGCATTAAGCGCAAGTGATACGATAAGCACAAACACTGTTATGACAAGCGTGTGCTTAAGCGCTGACTTTACTATACTTTTCTCACAGTGGCAATGATCATGTTCACATACATGACTGATTCCAGCCTCTATCTTGTCAATCTGCCTGCTGCGCCCTGCCACAATCGAAGCAGCAGCATCAATTATAAAGCCGGCCGCCATTCCTATCACAATCTTAAGTCCGAGTATTGAAAGAATCACGCTCACCGGAACTTTTTCAGATATCATTATAGGGAGCATCTCGTCAGATGTTGAAAGATATATTGCGACAAGTGTTCCCATTGTTATAATCCTGCCGGCATACAGATTAGATGCCGCTGCCGAGAATCCGCACTGTGGAATTGCACCGAGCAGCCCGCCCAATAACGGACCGAACCTGCCTGAATTTTTAATTACCGCCTTTGTCTTTTTACTTGTACGGTGTTCAAGCCATTCCATAAGCAGGTACGTTACAAAAAGAAACGGCACAAGTTTGGCCGTATCAACAAGGGCATCCAGAATTATATCAAATACTATATCTAACATTATCTCTATCTCCATAAAATATCTACATTAATGTTTACGTGCATGCGCTCATTGTATCATGTACATTATATGCCTGTCAATTTGCATAATATACCTTGTACATAATGAATCATCACAGCTCTTATTGCTCATAATACTCATATCAAATTATGCGGAGGTATGAATTGGCTGCTGTATGTGAAACAAAAGGGCATATTTTCCAGCTTTTCTGGATATTTATAATAGGCTGCGTCCTTGGTGACATTATAGAAACTATTTATTGTTTTGTAGTTACAGGCGGAACCGTAATGAACCGCAGCAGTGTTCTGTATGGACCATTCAGCATCGTCTGGGGTGCCGGAGCCGTACTCATAACGGTATTTGCCATAATCCTTAACCGCATCCGTTTTAACACCCGTTCTGTCCGTGGCAGGATTATCATATTCATTACAGGTGGGATTATCGGTGGTATCCACGAATATGTTGCAAGCTGTGTAACCGAACTTCTTACCGGTGCAGTTCACTGGAACTACTCCGATATGGCTTATAACATCAGTGGACGCACTAATCTTCTGTTCTGCTTCTTCTGGGGTATAGCAGCACTGATATGGGTAAGATGCCTCTATCCGTATATTTCCGGGTTTATTGCGGCATTCCCATGGAAAATAGCAAAGACTGCCACACTTATTGCAGCAGTCTTTATGATTATTGATATATATATATCCACATGTTCCCTGATACGCTTTACCGAACGTTCAAAAAATATTCCGGCAATAAGCCGATATGAGCGTTTTCTTGATGAAGCGTATCCTGATTCTCTCATAACCTATATATACCCTGATATACAGATTGTTGATTAGGCTGACTCTCCCGATTATCTCACTGCTTTGTGCAGCAGATCTTTGAGTTCTTCCACATCAAAATTATAGTGTGAGCCGCAGAAATGGCAGTTTACCTCTATAGTCCTGCCCTCTTCAATCAATGAACTGAGTTCCTTCCTGCCTATGCTTATAAGTGCCCTGGACATTCTCTCTTTTGAGCAGTTGCAGTAGAACTGTGTAGGTATCTTATCCAGTATATCAAGTCCGAATTCCCCAAGGAGTTCCTCAAGCATCTGCTCAGGAGTGTATCCATGTTCAAGCATTGTCGTAACATTTTTAACTTCTTTAATCTTCTTCTCAAGTGCGGATATTATCTCTTCACTTGCATCAGGAAGAAGCTGTATAATGAACCCGCCGGCACTTTTTACAGTATTGTCCTTAGACATAATGACACTGAGTCCCACCGATGTAGGAACCTGCTCACTTGTTGCAAAATAGTATGTAATGTCCTGTGTTACATCACTTGTGACAAGAATCGTATCACCTACATACGGCTCTTTAAGTCCGATGTCCTTTATCACACTGAGCACTCCAATTCCAAGTGCTTTCTCAACATCAAGCTGTCCGGCGCTGTTAAGAGGAAGCATGACTTCAGGGTGATTGACATATCCCTTTACATTAGCCTTTGCATCCGCTGTCACAGTAAGTCCGCCAATAGGGCCGTCCCCTTTTATCTGGATAGTTATAATATCATCATCGCCCTTCATCATAGTACCCATCATTGCCCCGGCTGACATAAGGCGTCCGAGTGCTACTGTTGCAATCGGGCTTGTATTATGTCTCTGCCTTGCCTCTTCTATTGTATTGGTTGATGAAATAGCAAATGCTCTTATCTGATGATTTGCTGCTGTTGCTCTTACGATATAGTCACTGTTTTTACTTATAGTATTCATAATATTCTCCATTCTAAGGCTTTACAGCCATGTAATAAATTCTTTCAAGGTTCTCTCCGTCAATTGAATGTTCCAATATCTGTACATTCACAAATCCGGCTTTCTTAAGTGCAGCTTCAACCTGTCCTGTGGCATATGCCCTCTGTACATGGTATTCGTTACACCTGTTATAGCTGCCGTCATCTTTCTCGATAAATACGCTCAGCTCATATTCATTAATCATACTGTCTGCATCATAATAATTATTCCATATATATGCGCAGTCTTCCATGCTGTCCGCAAATGTATTGTCAGCAAGCTCTTCCCGGTAGAATTCTTCTTTTTTCATATCAAACAGAATAACACCCCTGCTTCTCAATGCCTGATATGAAGCTCTGAGACATTCATCAAGTGCTCCGTCCTGTGACAGATAATTCATTGAATCACACACGCTCACAACCGCATCAGCTTCATATGGGAGTTCAAATTCAGTCATATTCTGAAGTGTGTATATAATCCTGTTATTGCCTTCTTCCGAATTATAATCCTGCCCGTCTGCTGATGACGCAACCGCCAGCATATCTTCCGAATTATCTATCCCAATCATATTATAGCCCATGCGCGCAAGCTCATTGGTAAATGCTCCCGTGCCGCAGCCAAGCTCTGCCACCGTTGAATTCTGAGAATATATGCCATTTTCTTCAAGTTTTCCCTTTATGTATACAGCCCACTCTTCATATGGCATATCCTGCATAAATCTGTCATAAACGTATGAAAAACCTGTATATGCTTCCATGCTCTTCTCCATTCTGGTTCTATTGAATTATCACTAATGATACAGGCAGGGTATGTTTTTGTCAACTTAATGACTTGATAATGCCGTCCGGATAAATTATACTTATTATTTAGCAAAGTATATTTATGGTATTTTTCGGAGGGTACATTGACTAAGTCAGCATTTGAACATAATATAAGAATTTCTCTCGCACATCACATGATAATCCCGGCAATATTTCTTGTAATACTGATAATACTTTTATCTCAGATTCCTGTATTCAACTGCCTTTTTCCTGCTGCTGTTTCAAGCAGCGAAGATATGTCCGCATTATATCATAACAGCAGATATATCAACTGTCATGCTGATTCACTTCATTACGCCGGTTACGATTACATGATTGGAGGCAGAGTAAAAGGTCATTATTACTACTCCCTCGAAGACGGTAAGTGCACCATATACGTATTATCATGCAAATATATACAGCAGTACGGAGAGTTTCCATCCACAATCAATGATGCCTCATTTCGCGCAGAACTTGTAATCAATGACAGCAACCTCCATGACCTGCTCTCATTAATGGCAGGTGACATGAACTGGTCTTACAGCGGCTTAAGTTCTGTAACTTCTACAGTTGTTGTTAACGAACTCCGGTACTCCCCGGTTCCTGTAGCAATACTCGGAATATTCTTAGTATTTGCTTTGATATTTACACTTGTCCATCTTGCAACAATAATAATAGGTCTTATTAATCCATATCACACTGCAATATACAATAACACTCTTGGCCGAAACAGCACTGTACATATCAAACAGGCATGCCGTGAGCTGATGACAGATTACAAAAAGTCCGGCGGCTTTTATGTAACAGCCAATTATGTCATATATGCCAGCGCCCCTGTATCAGCAATAATCCCAATAGACCGTATAAGCGCTTTCTACAGTTACAGTACTCTTTGCGGGCTTCCTATGCGAAGGCATCTTGCAGGCACGATAACCTTCTTTATAGACGGACATGCTGCATGCCATATCCACAATCTTCCGCCGGTGCTGACCGATGAAGTTACTCATGTCTTTGAGACATCCGGCATAACCAACGGCCGTGCCATCAACACCCAGTCATCGACGGACAACTCATGAATTCATCCATAATATAAAACCGTCACCTCATCATGAGGTGACGGTTTCGTAATCACTGATTATCCTGCTTATTATGCATCACGATTATGCATTCTTACCACAGCACTTCTTGTACTTAAGTCCTGAACCACATGGACATGGATCATTACGTCCAACCTTCTTATCCTTTACGACTGTACCCGAAAGCTTCTGCTTCTTATAAAGATCCTTTCTTACATCTTCTGTAAGAAGTGCATCCCACTGTGGAAGCTCATACAGCCACTCAGCTTTAGCACCAACCATATTATAATAGAGTTTTTCTTTGTCATACTCAAGACTTACTTCTGTATCCTCAGCCATTGTCTCGATTGGGTTAGGAGTCTTAAGACTGTCATTGATTCCATCAAGGAAACCAACCATAATCATAAGTTCAACATCATACTTCTTAGCAAGGCCGGCTACAGTTCCCTTAACAACCTCGTCAGGATTAGCAAGAATCTGCTCGTAGATTCCCTTCTCAAGATTAAAATATGTGCCCCAGAACTGATTTGCCTGCTGCTGATTCATCTCTGTCTCATAGGCCATCTTACGCCATGTCTCAAGTAATGTCATAATCTTCTCCTCATTTCTTATAATTAACCAAACGGGCTGCCGCACTACCATGCGACAGCCTGTGTACTGAACAATGATATACTATACTGTTAAAAAAGTCAATCCGCCAATTACTTATATTGGCTGTAAAGTGAACCTGTATACTGATAACTGCTGTAGCTTCCGGTGCTTGTATATGAATAACCGTTAAGGTTGGCAAGCTGTGACACCGACTTATTATAGATATTGGATGAGCTCGATGCTATACCGTAAGCATATGAACCTGTTCCATTGAAGATACTCTTAACATCTGTCATATTAGCTGACTTAAACGCCTTCTCATCTATCGTAAGCTTGTTATCACTACCGATACTTATTCCAACATCAGCAAGAAGATTACTGTTAGCCTTAGTTGCCTTGACCATACTTGCTGTTGAAGAAAGAACTGATGAATCCTCTGATGATGCTGCGCTCTCTATTGTTGAGTTGTAATCCTTAACGAACTTTGAAACCGCCTTATAGATTGCATCAGTATCATACTCACTCTTAACTGTACCGTCATCCTGTCTGACATTCTTCTTGGTGAACACCGAATCCTTACCCTTAGATAATAATGCAAGCGAATCTTCCTGAAGTGCCTTGGCGCTGTCACGCACTGACGCTGCATTCTTCTTGGCACTGTCAGAGGCCACTTTAGAAGTTGTCTCTCCTGCTATCGAGCCAATCTTGGAATTACCATTATAATATGACTTCAACAGCTTATAATATGAACCATTCTTAATTGAACCATAATCAAACAGTGTAGACGAAGTACCTGATGTCTGACTTGTTCCAAACATAGAATTAAAAAATCCTGAACTAACTCCAAAATATGTTCCTGTACCAAATGAACTAATTGATGACATAATCAATACCTCCTTGTATAAATCCATGCACCCTCTTATTCATATTATATCACAGTATCCTTATAAATCAACAGGTACATCAATGAACATTGTATACATCACATGTCTTCAGTGCATATTTTTAAAAGTCTCCCTGCCGCATTAGACAACGGCACTTTATTATTGGCTGCAATACATATATTTCTAACGGGTATCTGCTCTTTTATATTAATTTCAAAAAGCTGCCCGCTGTCAATCTCATTACATGCGAAGTTTCTTACAACGCATCCTATTCCCATATTTCTCATACTGAACTGTACTATCATATCACTCGTTGCCAGTTCAAACTCCGGGTGAAGGCACACATTATGCCCCGCAAGATATCCGTCCACAAATCTTCTTGTACTCGTATTGCCCTCAAGGCAGATTACAGGATAATCTTCGAGTTCGCTGCATGACATCTGTCTTCCCTTTAATTCAGCAAAACGGCTTCCTGCAACAAACACGTCCTGAATCTCCATAACCGGCGTGATATCTACATCTTTATCATCATCTACGGGCGTACTGATAATTCCAAAATCAATACTTCCGTTTTTCAGGAACTGCAGCGTCTCCGGCGTAGGTGCATTAGTAACTGACACCTTTATATCAGGATAAAGATTATGGAACTTCTCAAGATACGGAAGGAGAAAATACTTTAGCGTCATGTCACTTGCTCCCACCGTTATCTCACCCGACTCGAGATTGAGCATCTGAAATAGCTTGTCCTCTCCAAGCCTTATATATTCATATCCCTGGCTCACATACGAATACAGTACCGCCCCTTCGCTTGTAAGCTTCACACCTTTTGGCATTCTTGCAAACAGCTTTACAGAAAGCTGGGATTCCATATGCCTGATTGCCTGGCTTACCGCAGGCTGCGAGATGCAGAGTTCCCTGGCAGCAAGCGATATGCTTCCAAGCTTCCCAACATAGTAAAATATCTTATAATATTCCAGATTTATATTAGTCCGTTCCATTCCTGTCTCCATTCCGGGGCATCCCCCCCCCTTGGAAAATATTATATTGTACGTTATAATAATATTATTGCTTTAAAATTAATGAGGTACATAATGAAGAAAAAAGCTGCTGTTTTTATGGCAATACTTCCTGTATTGCTATTCATAATCATATATGTGTATTTTGCCTATAATCCATCAAAAGGTCTGCGTGGGGCATCCGGGGCATCTGCCGCGGAGGAGACAGCAGGCAGTGATACATCCGTAACAATAACCGAAGCCACACTTCCTGCCGGACTTGATGCGGATATATACTCTTCAGGCATGCATGAGGATGCTACTGATGAGGCAGGCAGGCCTCTGATTAAGTCTATGCAGCTTTATATGCTGATTCCCGTAAGGCATATTGCCCAGAATCCCGAACTTCCTACAGGCTGTGAGATTACTTCACTCACAATGGTTCTCAACTATCTTGGGTATAATGTCAGTAAAACATATATGGCTGACAACTACCTTGACCGTCTTGAGACGTTTGACGGAAGTTTCTATGATTATTATATCGGCAATCCATATGAAAGTGCAAGCTGGGGTTGTTTTGCGCCTGCCATAACAAGAAGTGCTTCCCGCTTTCTTGCCGACAATAATTCGCCACTCAAGGCGCACAACATAAGCGGTGCGCCATTACAGACACTGTTTGATGAGATATCTGACGGCAATCCTGTAATTGTATGGAGCACAAGCAAATGGGGAACGCCTACAACCTACTCTTCCATCCGGCTTAATGATAATACAGTATTCAACTGGCCCAGCAATGAACACTGCGTTGTTCTCACGGGATTCAATCTTGAGAAGAACACCGTGTTCATTGCTGACCCTTTAAGTGATATCGTCGAACGTGACCTTACGGAATTTGCCGCAACATACAGTGCCTACTACCGCCAGGCTGTGGTAATAAAATAGTCTCCTGCACGCCGGTTCCCCATATGCTTCTCCTGCATGCTGACTTTCTATTGCAGCTCGGCAATTCCACTCAGGCGTACATACATATCTGATATCTTATACCATGTAGGATAATCAACAATTCCTGTCTGTGGCAGCCTGAATATCTTCTGGAATGCCCTGACTGCATCAGCAGTGCGCTCGCCATATATCCCATCAGGAATAAGAACAGGTATCGAACTATAGAATTCCCCTATAAGATTCAGCTGCTCCTGAATCTGCCGCACCTTGCTTCCTGATGAACCTATATCAAGATTACTCCCCGGCCATGATGCCGGTATTCCGCTTATCTCTTCTGCCGTATTTATATACATATCGTCGCCATAATAATTACGGAGAATCTGTATTTCTGAGTAGCCCTGGTCTCCAAGTGCTTTTGACCCCCACTGGCTCAACCAGTTCGGGCATGACACGCGTCTTCCGTCACAATACTGTGTAAGTATCGGCTGCTTTACATTAGGACGCGAAAGATAATTGGTGAATATCTCATCTACAATCTGTGATATATTTTCAAATATATTACGCCCATACACCCATTTATGGTCAAATGCAGTAGACGAAGTTATTGTGAAATCGTATCCGCGGTTTCTGTACCACTCAGTATAGACCCTGTTCAATGTAAATGATATTATAGCAAGAATATTAGCACGCAGAGTCGCGTCCGGCCATGTCGAATATATCTCGCTGCTTGCTACATTTTTAATATAATCGGTAAATCTCTCATAATAATTCCTCGCTGTTGAATCTGTCGGGACCCCATCATGGACTATAATATATTCCGGCACAACCACGCGGCTTAGTACTATTTCTCCGGGCTGCCCAACAGGCTTGGTCTCTGCCTCCGCTATCTTGGGCGGAAAGTTGCCCCACAGCGTATTGGCAGGAATTACAATATTTCCTGCCAATGTTGTAACATTCCTTGGCACAAGCCTTATTCCCTGAAGTGCTGTTGTATCCGCAAACAGTGAAATTCCCGAAACATTAAAGCTTTCATAACCGGATGCGGTTACCGTAACGCTGTACTCCGCATATGGCTGGACATCGCCCGGTTCCATGCTGTACTCAACCGGTGGTGCAGCAAGCTCAACCGCATCAGTCTGTCCGTCAGAATCCGTGACAAGCTGTTCAATATCTGTCTCCGGTTCTCCGCTGTATGATATACTTACCCTTGCGTCCTGAAGCGGCTTCATTGTATCTCCTGCCACAACACTCACCTGAAGAAACCCGCTGTCTGTTGCATTATTACCGTTAATTGCATCCATATTCTATACCATTTCCATATTATATAATCTAAAGCTACTATATGCACAAATGTGTGATGTATTGCATAAGATAATAGCAAAATGTAAAATTTCACATGCAGCTGTCTGAACAGCTGACCTGAATGGAGGATATAATGGCTCAGTATAAAGTTGCAATTGATGCCGGCCATGGCGGCAGTGACCCCGGTGCTGTATATAACGGAAGACAGGAAAAAGATGATGTACTCCGCCTTGCAATGGCCGTCGGCAAGATACTCGAGAATAGCGGCGTTGATGTATTTTATGTAAGAAATGACGATACCTACGAAACGCCTTTTAAGAAAGCCACGGACGCTAATAATTCCGGAGCCGATCTTTTCGTATCTCTCCATCGCAATTCATCAGAGATACCTAACCAGTACTCCGGTGTTGAAAGCCTTGTATATGCAGATGGCGGTACAAGAAGTCTTCTTGCCGATAATATCAATTCCGAACTGAGTGCCATCGGTTTTAACAATCTTGGCATTGATGAACGCCCTAATCTTGTTGTTCTCAAACGCACCAAAATGCCTGCCGTTCTCGTTGAGACCGGTTTTATAAACAGCGACACCGACAACCGGATATTTGATGATAATTTTAACAAAATCGCACAGGGTATTGCTGATGGCATACTTACAACAATATACCAGACTAACAGGCCGTCAAAGCAGGCGCGGCCCGTATCTGCTGATGCCGGCAATACGGTAAGCCCAGAAAATGATTCATCAGCAGGGCGTTACATCCAGCCATCAGCAGAGGCTTCTCTGTCGCCGGAAGCAGTGCCGTCTACACCTCCACGTACAATGCCCGATGGCAGTTATACAAAATGGGGCTGTAACTGTGAGAACATTAATGACAGTAATGCACAGTTTGATAAATTATACCGTGTACAGGTAGGCGCATTCCGTAATAAAGAATCTGCCGACCGTATGCTCAACTCACTTCTCATAGAAGGATTTCCCGCCTTCATCGTGTATGATGATGGCATATACAAAGTACAGGTTGGTGCGTATGGCTACCTTGCCAACGCAATCAAGATGGAAGAACGTCTTAGACGGTTCAGATATAACACTTACATCACAACCTGACAGATTGGTTCTGTAATCATAAAAAGCGCCTCTGTTTGCGAACATATTACCATTCACAAACAGAGGCGCCTTTGAATTATTGCAAAAACCTACCTTCTATACATATCTGTCTGCCGCAACACAAATCCGGCCTTTTTTTGTCTCATATATAATTCCTTCATATACAAACTTACCGAATCCTCTTACTGCAACAACGTCTCCGGGCTTCACAACTCCACTGTTATTCTCATACTGCCGTCCGTTTACAAACACTTTCTTATCACGGAACATCTCTATCGACTGGCTGCGTGACATATTATAAAGCTTGGATATAACTGCATCAAGCCGTTCAGATGATATAACAAGTTCCTGCCGTTCAAGCTCAACAGAAACGCTTGCCGTTATCTCTTCCGTGCTCAGTATCCTGCACTTAACACTTGTATGCTTTACCTTATCAAGGCTATCTGCTATATATGGGACTATTTTTCTGGTCGCAAATACATACGCCGTCTTATCCCTTATCATTATATCTCCTATAACATCGCGTTCAATTCCAAGATTCATGAGTGCGCCAAGGAAATCTCTATGTGTAAGTTCATCGGAGAACTTTTTAATGAGAGGTTCTATCATAACAACGTCAATAGGAAAATCCTCTTCATATCCGAATTCTTCTGCGTTGCCGAATCTTGCCATAACTCTCTCGCATCCGTCTGTACCACCGAAAAGAGTAACATATCCTGCCGGTGCACTGTCGCACGCAATTGCGGCATCCGGCATTGACAGAAAATCCGTGAAAAGATATATTCCCTGATTATATGACTTTCTGGCAAGCTCATCGAATCTCTTTTTTAACTGCTGGTCATTATTGTCCATATGCCACCATCGTCAGATCGTATAATCAGCCCAGACTCTGTCACACACATAATTATTCATCTTTTCCCTGTGTGCAACATGCAATGGATCATTACCGAAGTTTCTGCAGGCCTCCATGTCCTCGAATTCACAATACATGACGATATCATGCGGTCCTCCGGTCTCATTAACACCTATCTCAGCTCTGATAAGTCCCGGAACCTTACCGTTCATATTAGCTACAGATGCCTTAATATCACTTATAACCTTATCTCTGCCTTCACTATCCGCCGCATCAGTAAGGTGAAACATTGCTATATGTCTTATCATAGTTATTCTCCATCTGCACTGCCTGCAGTCTCCTCATATATCTTAACCGTTCCGCTCTGTGAAGTCATTCCGTCTATAAGTGAATTGATATATTCCTGTGACTTCGAACTCTTCATGCTGTCAGTCATTATCGACTTCTGCGCATCAGTAAGATATCTGCTGCTGAAGTAAAGCACATAATTCTTATTATCATCCGCAACTGTTACTACTGTCTTATCGCCTTCCTTACGCACACTGTCAAAAAGCCATGATGTAACTTCGGCTCCTGTTGTGATTGATGACTGCGTTGCTCCCGTTGCAAGTGACTTATCATCTGTCTCGTATCCGCTCTTAAGATCATCTGCCGCATACTGAGGGCAGAGTGCTCTGAATGAGCTGCCATCAGTTATTGATGCAAGCATCTCATTGGCCTTATCAAGATCAGCAACTTCCAGATATCTGTAATCAACAACATCATATTTATCCTTATTCTCATTGTAATAATCTTTAATCTCTGCATCTGAGAATGTAAGATTCTTCTGATAATCATCATAATAAGCATTAGCACGCAGATACTGCTTAACATAAGATTCAATGCTGCTCTGTGTAGCATAATCACCGAATGTCTTCTTATAATAATCCTTAACACTGCTGCCATCATCAGAAGCAGCCTTCTCAATTGATGAGTTAAACTCATTATAATCATCCGTATCATCGTAACTGAATGAATTCTTATCCGCTTCTGCCGATAATGCTCTCATCTCTTTTATCATCTCTACCGCATTAACGCCAAAATAATCAGCCCATGTCTCATCTCCGCGATATGTCTGCTTTGAAAGGTCTGAACCTGTATCAAGTCCAAAATATGATGCATATGAGCCATAGGTATTCATAAAGTTGTTAATTCCCATATGATAATAAAAATCATATTCAACTCTGCCTATCTTCTCGCCATTAACGGTAACAGCCGTGCCGTAACGCTCATTAACTTTTTTACCTATTGCAAATATCAGTGCTGCCGCAACTGCCACAAGTACGACAATCAATGTAATCCTCGTGATTAAAGTGTTACGCTTGTCCTTCTTCTGTTCTTCCTTCCTCTTGGCAAGCTTCTTATCATAGCTTGTTACTACTTTGCCGTCAGCATCATATATGGATGCCTGCTTCTTCTGCATATTCTCCGCAGCCGCCTTGCGGTTTGCTTCACGTCTCTTTTCTTCTCTGACCTCTTTTGGGGTCTTCTTAGACACATCTTCCATAAGTCCGTAAATTCCTTCCCAATTCTCCATATTACCGTCAGTATAAACAACCGACAGACATACATATAATTATATCCTTATCAAAGAATTGTTGCAACTGTTTCATCGCATTTTCACATATTATGATTGTACTTGATATTGCGCCCCGCTATCTTCATAAGTGCAGATATTGTCCTCTGTATCATCTTCTTGGTTGACGGATCCATATTTTTCATTGACTTAAGTATCAGTTTCGCACTTTTAAGTCCGTTAACAGACAGTTCAAGGAGGGTCTTTGCTTCCGTCTGCTGTACTATGGCATACATAGCATCAACAAATTCCCTGCGTTGCTCACTGTTCATCGAATATATCCACTCTTTGAGTGTCGCATCCATAAAAATACTGCTTTCATTCACATTATCAAGGCACACAAAATACCTGCCGAGCACCTGCCATGAATATGTGTCATGCTGATAGATTCCAAGCTGTGTACTCTCGACCACTGTGTACCCGACCGGATGTCCGAGAAGCATACCTACAACAGATGACTGCGGAACATATGAGTGAATCTGTGATGCTATATTTTTGAAATTCGACTCGTCAAGAACGTGATTCATGAATCCCGGTCCGTCAAAGCAATACACGCCGCGTATTCTTTCCTGAACCTGCTTATCAGCATATGATGCCGCATATATTGCAAGATTACCGCCCTTTGAGTGTCCTCCGATTCTTATCCTGCCTTCAAATGTTCCTGCCACAGTATTAAGATATTTAAGTGCCTCAACCTGTGACGGAACCGGTGTCTGAAAACTCATGTTAAGGTCTTCTTTCCATCCGACTATAGTATCATCAGTTCCCCTGTATGATATATAAACGGTGGCATCTCCGGGAAATATGCACACGGCACCGAACTGTTTCTCCTCCTCTTCATCAGCCACAGTGCTGTATGCTGCAAGCTTCATACTGCCAAATCTTCTGCTTGACGCAAGCTTTTTAAGGAGCAGCGTATCATTGTCTGACAAAAGCAATCCTTTTGTTGCACTGTCCCTAAGCTCAAATAACCGCTGTGACGCTTCCGAAAGCGTCACAACGGCCTCACCAAAAGATGCTGCAGGTTCATTCCCCACAACACCATCAAAATTCATATATGAAATCTGTGCCATAATAAGGCAGTCAACATCATTAATTCCTGACTGGTGAATCGTTATGTCCCCACGCCAGTCAATATAATCAAGCATGTTAGCCATAAAGCCTCCATTCTGTGCACTATATACTATTGTGCCATTACTATCTGTGCATTGAGAATGAATCCATATCATATCCGGCAAGATTCTGCTCAATATTCCTTGAATCAGCCTGAGCTATAAGCGTATCTCTGTCCTTCCTGGATGGAAGCTCAGCTCTGTGTGCACTCGGACCGCCTACGCATCCGCCTTCACATGCCATTCCTTCAATAAAATCTTCAGGGAGCTTGCCAAACTTAAACAGTGTAAGTATCTTCTTACACTCAGCTGCGCCACTGCACTTTGCCACCTTGACATCTGTCTCCTGTCCCATCTCCTTCATACTTTCAAGGACAGCTGCCGTTACTCCTCCGCCATTACCAAATCTCTTACCGAATACACTTGCTTCCTGACGGTCATCTTCTTCAGGCTCAAGCACAACATCCTTTGCCCTTAATATTGCACGTATCTCGCCAAATGTAAGAACATAATCAGCATTACCTTTTATTGACTTGTCCTTACTCTCTGACTTCTTAGCAACACATGGACCTATGAATACCGTTATGGCGCCTTCGTCCTTAGCCTTTATCATTCTTGACACTGCGCACATAGGTGATACGGTTGTAGAGACATTCTCCATAAGTTCCGGAAAATGCTTTTTAACCATGTTAACAAAAGCCGGACAGCATGACGTTGTCATCTTCTTACCATCCCTGTACGCCTCAAGCCATTCTTTGGCTTCCGAATATGCTGTCATGTCTCCGCCGAGACCTACTTCATAAAGATCTGAAAAACCGACCTTCTTAAGTGCTGTTCTCCAGCTTGCCATAGTTATGTCAGCTCCGAACTGTCCTTCCGATGCCGGCGCAATCATTGCATATACATGCTTACCTGCACGGATTGCATTGATAACATCAACTATGTATGCCTTGGAACCAATTGCACCAAACGGGCAGCTGTGAATACACTTGCCACACTCGATGCATTTGCTCTCATCTATCTTACTTACACCATACTCATCCATCTCAATTGCGCCAACCGGACATGTCTTCATGCAAGGTCTTATAAGATCCGCAATTGCATTATAAGGACATGCCTTGGCACACTGACCACACTCGCGGCACTTCTGAGGGTCTATATATGCACGGTCACGTCCCATGCTTACAGCCCCGAACTTGCAGGCCTGCTTACAAGCCTTCATCATACACAGACGGCAGTTATCCGTAACTGTATATCTTGCAATCGGACACTCTTCACATGCCGAATTAATTACCTGTATAATGTTATCAGAATCAGAATCTGTAGGATTAAGACCTTCTGCCAGACGTATTCTCTGCCTTATAATCTCTCTTTCCTTATAGATACAGCAACGGAACTGCGCCTTAGGACCGGGAATCATATTATATGGTATATCATCCTTCTTCTCATCAAATGTTCCTTCAAAAGCAAGCTTCGCTACCTGATAATAAACTTCGTGCTTTATCTTAATTATTGTTGCATCATTAGATAACATCATAGACCTCCAAATCCGCATAACTGTTATGTTATAACTATTATGTTAATATTTTCACACTCATTATATGCAAATTTTTATCATTTGTAAATGAGAAATAATATTTATTTTTATAACTTATTCCGGCGATATTTCCATATTCGTTATGTTATGGAATAGCTTTTCCATCTGCCTACTGCATAAAAATATATTGACATGGCTGTACCGATTGACCATCCTACCGGCCATGCACTCCATATGCCTACTACTCCGAATCTTGCTGAAAGCATTACTGCAAGTACAACCCTCAGTATAAGATCCGTAAATGTTGTTATCATAAATGACTTCATAGCACCTGCACCGCGTAATACGCCGTCGCACATAAGCTTTGTAGACACAACAAAATAAAACGGTGCAAGAATTCTTAATATCTGAATCCCTGTTTTCATAGCATCTCCGGTTCTGTCATTTATAAACAGAAGTAATATGCTTTTTCCTCCAAGCATATAGAGCGCAGCCACAGGAATACAGATAATATATACAAGCTTAAGTCCTCCCTTAAGTCCGCTGCCGACACGTTCCGTCCTGCCGGCACCCATATTCTGTGCCGTAAAGTTGGAAACTCCGTTACCAAGTGTCGTAAATGAAGTTATGACCATATTATTAAGCTTAATTGCCGCCGAATACCCTGCAATAACCGGCGCTCCATATCCGTTAATTACACTTTGTATTATTATGTTGCCTACAGACACAAAGCTCTGCTGAAGTATGCTTGGCACCGCTATATTGGTTATCTTGCCAAGAAGCCCCCATGAAAATATCTGCGGTTTATGTACATCTTCATTCTTTATCTTTGCAAGTCTTTTGAATACGAGTAAAACTGCTGCACCGCAGCTTATTCCCTGACACAGGAATGTTGCCCAGCCGACTCCCGCAACTCCCATCTGGAATTCCTTAACAAACAGAATATCAACAAATATGTTAGCCGTCGATGAACACGCCAGCAATATAAATGGCGTTCTGGAATCTCCCATCGCAGAAAATATGCCCGTTGCAATATTATAGAAGAAAAGAAACAGAAGTCCCATCGTATAGATATTAAGATACAGCAGTGAATCTGCCATAATGTCATCCGGTGTTCTTATAAGTGCAAGCATGTTCCTGCCAAACAGAAGTCCCACTGCCATAAGTACGGCACACAGTATTCCGCTCGCAATGAATGTTGTACTTACAGCTGTCTTCATTGCCGAATATCTTTTGCCACCGAACAGATTGGATACTATAACCGAGCATCCCATATTACATCCAAATGCAAATGCTATGTATATCAGCGTTATCTCATATGAGTTACCTACTGCTGCAAGAGCATTTTCGTGTATAAACTTGCCTGCGACAAAGCTGTCGGCAATATTATAAAGCTGCTGGAATATCATACTTCCAAGGAGCGGAAGTGAGAACTTAACCAGCTCTGCCGACGGATTCCCCTTCGTCAAATCCCTATTCATATTTAATCCTCCATTCAACATTCACAGATCTATCTCAGTTTTTCAACAAACATCAGACAGAAGCTTATGAGCAGCAGTGCAACCGACATCCATATTACGTGTATTCCGTATCTTACAGACATTACGCCTCCGATTCCGGCACCTATTGCAAAGAAGAATATTATCCCAAAATAATACGCTGCCTGTCTTAGCTTTTCAGAATCTTTTTCTCTCATATAGAGGGAAAGTGCCGCTGTTCCGCTTCTCAGGTTACCTATACACATAGTACTTGCATATGAATAACCGTTCACCTTACGGAATGTCTGAACCTGCATTGCACATGCAAATGATACAAGTGTTGTCGCCGCCATGTTAAAATCAACCGGTATGAAACCTACAATCCCGAGAATAATTATCTCCAGCAGAAGTATCCCCTGTCTCCAATGCAGCTTCTGTGCATATCTGAACCTGTTCTGCACTCTCTCTGCAAAGAATACTCCAAGTCCGAATGCAATCAGCGGTACAAAATAATGCAGAGCCCTGCTCCAGTCGCCATCCATAAAATACTGGCTCATCAGCACCACATTACCTGTCTGCGCATTTGAGAATACCTTATCCCGCGTATTATACGTATACGCATCCTGAAATCCTCCTGACAATGCAAGGAATATGCTGTTGATAAATGCTTCTGACATCTGTTTTTCTGACAGAAGCTTTGCAAACATTGTTTCACATTTTTCTTTCATATATTTTTCCTCACTTTTTCAACATTAACGTATACGCCTTTTTGTGCTTTATGTCAACCATGAATACATAAAAAATACCTGACGCAGTTCAACTGCGCCAGGTATGATTCCCATGCACCTGTCAGATACACATTATGTTATATATTGTTCTTAAAGGATTGGATTACATCATTCCACCCATGCCTGCACCTGCTGGCATTGCCGGAGCGTCTTCCTTGATTGTTCCAACAGCAGCTTCAGTTGTAAGAAGTGTAGATGCAACACTTGTAGCATTCTGAAGAGCACTTCTTGTAACCTTAGCAGGGTCAAGGATACCAGCCTCAACCATGTTCACATACTTCTCATTAAGAGCATCATATCCTGTACCAACCTCAGACTCTCTTACGTTGTTGATAATAACAGCGCCTTCAAGTCCTGCATTGTTAGCAATGTGGAACAGTGGAGCTTCAAGTGCCTTAAGAATAATCTCAGCACCTGTCTTCTCATCTCCTGTAAGTGAAGCAGCAAGCTTTGCAACTTCCTTAGATGCGTGGATATATGCTGAACCACCACCTGAGATAACGCCTTCCTCAACTGCTGCTCTTGTAGCATTAAGGGCATCTTCCATACGAAGCTTAGCTTCCTTCATCTCTGTCTCAGTAGCAGCACCTACTCTGATAACAGCTACGCCGCCTGCAAGCTTTGCAAGTCTTTCCTGAAGCTTTTCCTTATCAAAGTCTGATGTTGTCTCTTCTATCTGAGCCTTAATCTGTGCAACTCTTGCATCGATATCAGCCTTGTTGCCTTCACCGTCAACGATAACTGTGTTCTCTTTCTGAACCTTAACAGACTTAGCTCTGCCGAGCATATCCATTGTTGTATCCTTAAGCTCAAGTCCGAGTTCTTCTGAGATTACCTGACCACCTGTAAGAATGGCGATATCCTTAAGCATCTCTTTTCTTCTGTCGCCATATCCCGGAGCCTTAACAGCTACAACATTAAATGTTCCTCTTAACTTATTAACAATAAGTGTTGTAAGAGCTTCACCCTCGACATCCTCTGCAATAATAAGAAGCTTTGAACCACTCTGTACAATCTGCTCAAGTATTGGAAGAATCTCCTGAATGTTAGAAATCTTCTTATCTGTGATAAGGATGTATGGATTGTCAAGGACAGCTTCCATCTTATCCATATCTGTTGCCATGTATGCTGAGATATAACCTCTGTCGAACTGCATACCTTCTACAAGGTCAAGCTCTGTCTTCATTGTCTTAGATTCCTCGATTGTGATAACACCATCGTTAGAAACCTTCTCCATTGCATCTGCTACCATCTGGCCTACTTCTTCGTCACCTGCTGAGATTGATGCAACCTTTGCAATCTGATCCTTGCCTGTAACTTTCTCGCTCATATGTGCAATAGCCTCAACTGCACAATCAGTAGCCTTCTTCATGCCTCTTCTTAAGATGATTGGATTAGCACCTGCTGCAAGGTTCTTCATACCGGCATTAACCATTGCCTGTGCAAGTACTGTTGCTGTTGTAGTACCATCACCTGCTGCATCATTAGTCTTTGTTGCAACTTCCTTAACAAGCTGTGCGCCCATATTTTCAAACTTATCTTCGAGTTCTATCTCCTTGGCAATTGTAACACCATCATTAGTGATAAGCGGTGCACCATATGACTTGTCAAGAACTACATTACGACCCTTAGGTCCAAGTGTTACCCTTACTGTATTGGCAAGCTTGTTAACGCCTGCTTCCATTGCTGATCTGGCATCTGCTCCGTACTTAATTTCCTTTGCCATAATATCTTAGTCCTCCTAATATTCTGATACTATTTATAAAATGTTATCCTGTATGCGTTACCACATATCCGAATTGATTACTCGATTACTGCAAGAATATCTCCCTGCTTAACAATGATATATTCTTCATCTTCAAGCTTAACTTCTGTTCCGGCATACTTAGAATAGATAATCTTGTCACCAGGCTTAACCTGCATTGTAACTTCTTTGCCATCTATAACTCCGCCAGGACCAACTGCGATTACCTCTGCCTGCTGTGGTTTTTCTTTTGCCTGACCCGGCAGAACGATTCCTGACTTTGTTGTCTCCTCTGCAACTAACTGCTTGATTACTACTCTGTCACCTAATGGTACTAACTTCATTATGTCCTCCTTCTTGTGCTCAATGCACACAGTCTTAATATTCTATTGCTTTAGTATTGTTAGCACTCATTTATCTCGAGTGCTAAACCTTGAACATATATTATTCAATTTGCCCTTATAATGCAACTGTTTTTTGCTCCCATGTTTTTTCTGTTTTCTGGTATTTTCTCTTGTTTCCTCTCATTATCTCTATTTTTCTCACTTTATCTCATTTTGATTATTTTATATTTTGTTAAGATTTTGATGACATTTCTCTTCCATAATAAAATATGTACTGCTGTGCAAAACCGCCATACTCTCCAAAATGCTCAGCAGCAAAACTCTCTATTACCTTTTTTGGTGTCTCTCTGCCGTCAAAATACATCTGTTCCATCATTCTTTTTATCCACACGTCAACCGGAAATGCTGCAGTCTGTCCCAGAGAGAACAATGCGACACAGCTCGCGACCTTAGTACCTACACCCTTTATCTGCATCAGTTCTTCAAGACATTCCGCAATTCCATCTGTCCTGAGTCTCCGTTCATTAATACGGCCTTCCTTCACACTGCATACCGCATCCCACAGATATGGTGCCCTGAAGCCTGTTTTGCACTCTCTGAATGCTTCAACTCCCGCATTACTGTATAGCGTATCACAGTCAGGAAATGCATAATATTCCTGTCCGGCAATATCTCCGAGATATGTGCCGTAATCATGTGATATCTTTGCCACAATCTGTTTTATATGCGGTATCTGCTTATTCTGTGAAATTATAAATGACATCAGCGTCTCAAAGAATTCCTGATTGAGTATCCTTACTCCTCCCATTGCATTAATGGCATCTTCAAGCCTTGAATCATATCTGACAAGATATTCTTTGATGCTGCTGTAGTCTCTGTCCATATCAAAATATGACCGCCATATATTCTCGTACTGCCCTTTGTCCGTATCATACAACACAATCCCTGTATCTGTCTGTGCTGCATGAAGGAGCATACCGTTAGCTGCAAGTGCGTAATCATGGTCATCAATCCTGTTAAAATGAAAGCACTGTCCGCACTCTAATGTCTGCGCTATGTCAAAATCACTGACTTCCGCAATCTCAAGATCCTTACCGTATTCTTTTATCTTCATCCTATCTCCGTTCCATGCACATATTGCACATAATTCATTAAGTATTTTCCAAAAATTTATAAATTGTACGCCTTTAATTTTATGGTAAAATAGAGTACAATATTCATTACGATATTATACATTATATTTATTATATTTTGAATATATAAATCTTGGAGGAATACACTATCATGAAAAAGGACACTGGTTTATTAATTGCAAAAGCTGCTGCCGTTGCCGCATCTGCATTTGCTGCAGGTGCACTTCTCCTTAAGTTCAAAAAAGACAACGATACGCTCACTGCATATGAGAATGAAGATGATGATGATTTTGGCGATATCGATACATTAGATAACATTAACCCGGACACAACTACGCGTGAATACGTTGCAATAAATATAACAGGCAATTCTTCTAAAAATATATCAGAATCTGATGACACAGACCGATAATATCTGAACGGAGATTATATGAACCGACATTTTGGCCGATATCTTGTGCAATGCTCTCTTATTCTTTGTATGGTACTGCTTTGTCAGGCTCTGTCCGCCTGCGGTAATATATATGATATTGATACATTACTGTCAGGCTCCAAAGCCGCATCAGCTGACAGCAGATATACACTCTGTACCAGTCAGGATGACATAACAAGCCTGCTTTTGCAGACCATGTATGAGAATAAAGATTCATGCACATTCAATGTACCAGACAAATCATACGTTGACGCCGATGCATGGCTGAACTCACTTGCAGGACTTAACAAAATACATTGCGAATATATTACATATTCAGGTTTCTGTCAGGTTACTGCGCAGATTGAATACTGGGACAATTATCCGATAATATACGCTTACCGTTCCAATGATATATCAGCTCTCAATGAACAGCAGACTGCCATGTATGACAGATACTGTGATATACTCAGCTCCACTGTATCATCATCTAATCCTGATGTCATCAATGAGCTTACCGTTCATGATTACATTGTAAATAATGTCCGGTATGTTCTTGACCGTAACTCTGACTCGCCTGCATATGATGCGCTTTTTAACGGAAGTGCTTCATGTTCAGGATATACAGAAGTATTTCAGACCCTGATGGATATGGCAGGAATCAGATGCATCCCTGTCACCGGGCAAGCCGGCGGCGATAGCCATATATGGAATATGGTATGCTTAGACGGTCAGTGGTATCATGTCGATACTACATGGGATGACCCGGTTGGAGGAGATGGTACCATAAGACATAATTACTTTAATATAACCGATGATGACATCCTGCTTGACCACACAATAGAATCCTGGCATCCGGCTGCCGCAGGCACCGATCTGGCTTACTATAATGTTCTTGGATATACTCTTTTCTCATCACAGAGCGAACTCAATCATTATCTTGCTTCACAGGTTAAGTCACATGCCGCCTCATGTAATTTTATGACGCGCGGTTTCACTCCTGACATCCGCGCGGGTGTCAAATGTGGCAAAAAGACTGTATCTTATCGTGTCCTGGCAACTGAACGCACAGGATATTCAACTTATACCGTTACATTTGAATATTAAAATAACTGCTGTACGCATCTGTCATCCGAACAGAGCATACGGCAGTTATTTTATTGGATAATCATCTGTTACCTTATATGGCTTTGTATAAAATTAACAATTATCTTACGTGTCTCATCCTGTGCCTCTGCGGTCTCAAACTTTCTCTCCGGGTGCCATTGAAGTGCCAGTAGCTTCATCTCTTCAGAGCCATACGCTTCTATCGTATGATTCTGCTCATCTACCGCAAGCACCTCAAAGCATGGTGCAAGCTCTCCCTCATATATTACGTCCTGATGATAGTTATTAACCTGTATTATTCTGTCTTCCTTAACAAGTCTTACAGGATGGTCTACTCCTCTCGGTCTTTCAATCTTAAGCTTAGGATGGTAATGGAGCCTGCCGCCAAAAAGAACATTTATATACTGCATTCCGCGGCATGTAGCAACTATCGGTATTCCATGCTTAATACAGTATCGTATAAGCTTCTCCTCAGTAATATCCCTGTGCGGCTGTATCTCATCATTATGAGGCCTGTCATAACATTCCGGCTGCAATGAGCCGCCTCCTACAACAATAAGAAGGTCTATCTTATCATCAAACAGCTTCTCTATATTCCTGTTATGATTAGATACCGGCTTAGGTATAAATCCCATAAGCTCATAAAAACGCATGTATGCCGATTCAAGTATGTCTGTAGGGTCTCCGTATGCGTTAACGCCTTCTCTCTGTGTTATAAGGGCATGCAGGTTGTTATACTGGATTCCCGGCTTAATCTCTCCGTTCTTACAGTCCAGTTCAAGATAATCCATCTTGGATACCGCATTATAAATCTTCTCTCCACAACCTATTGCAGCAGGTATATCGAACTCTGCACATCTTATTGCCATGTGTGATGCCGCTCCGCCGTATTTGGTGATAAATCCCTTAATATTCTTGGTAAATATCCACTCATATCCGGGGTCTGCCTTGGTAAGGACTACTATCCTGCCTGTAATATCCGCATCCTTGTCATCCTCAAGCATCACAACCTCGCCCTCTATCCTCTTGGATGTAATAAAGTTAGGTCTTGCCTCATATACCGGAATAATATCAAAGCTCAACGGTGATAGAATTACCTCAGGAAGCAGCAGTGTTCTGTATTCACGGTACTGCTTACGTCTTGTATACGCAAGTTCAAGCCATTTTTCCTTAAGAGCCTCACTCTGTACATCTTTTCTGATTGCCCTTATATCCGCAACAGAAAGCCATGACAGGTCTTCAACCCGTACTTCGGCAATATTGCCTATCTTACGTATAAGTTCAAGTACAAGACTGAGCGACTTGGTAAATTCAAATTTAAAATACTCTCTCTGCTCTATTCCCTTAATAAGAAACTTCTTAAAATCCTTCTCAGGTATATCTATTCCATTATCATCAAGAGCTTTTTTAAGCGGTGCAAGGTCAATATCAAGGTACTTTGAATTCTTAGGTGTCTTATTCCTGGCAGATACCGGCCTGAAGTTCATGGCATCATATCTTTCTGAACGTATATCATAAGTATCACTTCTCAAATGCCCGTACTTGGCATAGAATTCCTCGCTGCTCATCTTATTATTGGAGAACTGTTCAAAATCATCATTGAATGCAGAAGAGACCGTAGATATTGACTTCATGAAGCCGTCAGTCTCCTCATGTGAGTAATATCCTGCCTCTGAAAGTGTTCTTATAAATGACCTCGCAATAAATGCAATTCTTGCCTGTCTTGCAAACTGCGGCGTACCATACGTCTCCAGTGTATTAAGAAGTTCGAGTATTCCCTTCGCAATCTCATATATTCCCGCATCCGAACGGCGCAGCTGCTCCATCTTATCACGGCACTTATCAAGAACAGCCAGCGATTCCATATCCTCTTTTATAAGCCTGTCCTGATTGTTGACTGCATCTATCGTAATCTCCTTGACAGCATCTATCAGTGTACGGCGTTCTTCCTCAGTAAAGCCATACTCCAGCATCTTAAGGCTGTTCTTCTCCGTCATAAAATCATAGCTGCTGTAGGCTATCTCAAACTCTATCTTGTCATGTGCCGACAAATCCTCCTCCAGCCTCTTCTGGTAGAAATCGACAAGTCTCATCGCAAGACCTTCTGAAACCGATGCCGGTATAAGTGAATAAAAAGAATAATTAAGGTTAATATACGGCTTATTACCTACCTGATACATAAGATCCTGGTCGAGCTTTCTGTAGCCCAGCTTATTTATTCCACTGTTCCATGCATTATGTGTGATAATCTCACGATAAAGTGAATAATCAAGTGTCTTTGGATTAGTTCCTATTATCTCAGAAGGATTCCAGAATGCCATATCCGAGAGCTTCATGGTACGTCCCGTGATTATATCAACCTTACGTTCATACTGCTCTCTTACTTTCTTCTTAAGCAGGAAAAATGCATGGTCATCCTTAATATCTGTCTCATGGTAACCTGCCGCAAGCGGTCTTACCTGAAAAAGTATTATCTCATTATTACTGTCAATAGCAAACTCGATGTCAAGCGGTATACCTTCTATAATATTCTCTACTTCCCTGACTGCCTGTACAAGGCTCTTCCAGTGCGGAGGAAGCTTCTTAGGCATTATATCCTTGGCTATCCAGAGCATCTTACCGCCACGTCCGCTTGTTACGCTGTCTGTTGAACCCCTGTCATCATAATTCACAAGATAGTATGGTCTGTCTCCCTTAAGATCCCTTGTAAATATTACACCGCTAAGACACACATCTGTTGCCTGCCTCTGTATAAGTACCTGCTCACCGAGTACAGATTCCATATCTTCCTGATATGACGCGATTACCTGTTCTACCGAATCCTGAATCTCCTCAAGACTTGCTGAATCAACATCCAGAATACTCTTGTAATGTCCTGCATTAGAATACTTAAGGGAATCTTCCTGCGTAGATGAACTTCTAACTACAATCCTGCTGCCCTCAAAACGTTCCCTGATTTCCTGACATACACGCTCTTTATCCCGCCAGAAATCCTCAACTTTAAGAATATACATCTTCTCTATTCTTGCTTTTTTTATGAGATTCTTCATCGCATAAAGGGTGTTGGCCTTCGTAGAAATGATATTACCTGTAATTTTTTCCATATCTGCCTCATTTCCTGATATTATCTGTCAACATCGTCATAATTATCATAAACACATTTAACTATATATGAATTATAAAAAAAATGTGTCTTTTTTGCAATAAACTTATCCTAATAAATCAAAATAAATCAATAAATATTGTTATTTTAATCATCCTGGAATATAATCGGAGTATCTTACGTGATATTATTAAGAAAGGAACATACATTACAATGATACTCGCAATAGACATGGGTAATACAGCAGCTGTTCTCGGATGTATTGACGATCAAAAGATATATTTTACAGAAGAATTATCCACAGACCTCTCCAAATCCCCGCTTGAATACGCAATGGGAATTAAGACAGTTCTTGAACTTTACAATATAGATTCTGATAATATAAGCGGTGCAATAATATCCTGTGTTGTACCTTCACTTCAGCAGGTGATAAGCAGGGCTGTCCAAAAAATAATAAATAAGGCTCCGCTTATAGTCGGTCCCGGACTTAAAACAGGTCTTAATATTAAGATGGATAATGCCAGAGAGATGGGCAGTGATCTGATTGTTGATTCCGTAGCCGGAATTAACAGATATGGAGCCCCACTTATTATTATAGACATGGGAACCGCCACAACAATAAGTGTAATCGACAAAGACCGCAATTATATCGGTGGAGCCATTACTCCCGGTGTTAATATTGCAATGAATTCACTTTCTTCCAACGCAGCCCAGCTTTTTAATGTAGGGCTTCAGGCTCCATCAAGAGTAATAGGCAAGAATACTGTTGAATGCATGCAAAGCGGTATTATACTCGGTAATGCTTCATGTATTGACGGAATGATTGACAGAATTGAGGATGAACTTGGTTACAGGACAACCGTTGTCGCCACAGGAGGTCTGAGCGGAATAGTTATTCCATACTGCAGGCATGATATCATCATCGAACCAAGGCTTTTACTTATGGGTCTTAAGCTTCTCTATGACAAGAATGCCTGAAGCAGAATGACACCGGAATTGAAGCAGTCTGATTATATCTGCCCATTCCCGGTGTCATTTTTACTTCTATACTGTATACTCCAGCATTTTATTTGTTACAGTTGCAGGATTGTTTGTCAAATGCAGGATTGAATGCATAGAAGTTACGTGCATCAAGTCTGTCCTGAACTATTCTGAGTGCCTCACCGAATCTCTGGAAATGTACAATTTCCCTTGCCCTTAAGAATCTTAGCGGCTCTGTCACATCCGGATCACAGCTGATTCTAAGGAGATTGTCATATGTCGTTCTGGCTTTCTGCTCTGCTGCCATATTTTCAACAAGATCTGTTACAGGGTCACCTGTCGACTGGAACTCCATTGCTGAGAACGGCACTCCTCCCGCCGCCTGCGGCCATACTCCCGTTGTATGATCAACATAATATGCCTCAAACGGTGTACCCTTAATCTGGTCAGCTGTAAGATTGCGTGTAAGCTGGTGAACTATTGTGCTGACCATCTCGAGGTGTGCAAGTTCTTCCGTACCTCGATGTTATATGTGGCTCTCCCTCTGTGATTGAAGGCATTTTTATTATTTTTTTGTCACAATCTGTGACATACGACTTTTTGCCTGTTCTTACCTGTTTTTGGTGTCTTTATAACGGCTTATTCATGTACTCATCTTTGAACTGCTCATAGTCTTCTGCGAACCTCTCAGCCATGAGCTCCTTGTTGACTTCATATCTTAATGAATACTGAGCGTACCACCAGTCAACTTCTGACGCTTCCGGAACTCTGTTAAGAATGTCCACAAAGAGCGTGTACTTAATCCAGCGCTTTACACCTTCTTCACTCTCCTGAAGCCTCTTAGTGAATTCATACCAGTCAAGCTGACCTGTGCTGAGAAGTTCCACATAAGTGTCCGCATCTCCGATTTCACGTCCGAGCACTGTCAGTGCGTATCTGTTCACCTCATACTTAAGCTGTTCACTGCTAATCTCTCTGTTCATTATATCGCCTCCGTCAAAATCTGTCACGTTATTATCTGAACTGCTGCCATCTTCCGCAGGATTGTCTGATTCATCATCCGGATTCTCCGTGCTGTCTTCCTCATTCTCATCCGGTTCAGCGGCAGGGTAATTGGTTATTGCAAAGTAGCTGTGCCAGTCAGTCACCGTAGCTCCGGTAGTCTCGTCGCCCCACCAATGCGTATTCTTATAACCGCCGTTGCCCCGTGTATCAAGGTGCACGGCATTCCCCATGTAGCCAATGCCCTGTACTCCGATGTCCTGAGCATAGCAGCATATATACCTGCCTGATATTACATCTCCCTCAGAATCAAAGAATACAACATCTGCCGCCATTCCATACGCATGCGCATCCCTGTCGCTTCCTCCGATTGAACGGCAGTATTCTCCCGGCTGTCTGAAGCCGTCATTGATTACAGCTTTTGAGCAGTTAAAGTGCTTATAGATCTTTTCAAGCATGTCAATAAGCGCCTCATCCACAAGGACCTCATCCCAGCCATTGCGGCTCTGGAACTCATGAAGTCTGAAATGCGCAGACAACTGAATGTCGCCTGCGCTCATAAGATACCTCTTAATCATCGTTACTGCCTCCCTCTTTCAGTATGTCAGCCTTATCCTCCACCTGTGACTTGAGATTGCGGACAATCGGCATGAGGAACGGTGGAAGTGTTACGCCGATATCATTGATATTTTCAAGTATGCTTATAATCTCATTGCAGATAATCCACACCGCCACGATGCAGGCAACCAGAAATGAGAACGGCAGTGTTATGCCGACCGCTCCGGAGGTATATGCAAGCAGGTTATCAATGACAACCCCGACGCCAACAAGCAGCCACATGCATATCTTTTTTGTAATTCCCTTTATCCCCTTGTAAGAATCAATCTCCTGATTCCTGTAATGCGATGCAAATATGCCTGTCGCATAGTCAATCACATTGCATACAATGAGCAGTATCATAGGTATTGCAAGCACTCCCAGCCTTCCTGATATAATTCCGCATAAGGCAATAATTACCGCCTTGATCTTTTCGTATCTGTCCATCTTTATTTCCTTCCTTTTCTATTATTTTATGTGTTGTCTCAGTTGCACCAGTGCAATTCTCAGAGCATACGCATCACCTCGCTTCCGGATATCCGCATCATGTTCTGTTAAATGGTCTGAATACCGCACTTGATATGCCTCCGGTTACAAGATTGCCTGCCTTTTTGTATACACGCATACCTCTTGGCACATAGACATTTCTCGAACATCCGTAGCCATTGGATCCGTCCGGGAATATTATTTCATCGACTTCGGTTCCATTCTTATCCCTCATACTCATCTGGAGATATTGTCCTGCATAACCATTAATAGTCATTGTCAGGTATCCATCAGATTGCGTTGTATATGGTGAAGCCGATGTATATGCAGATATGTCTATAGCTCCATCAAAAGCAGCATCTATCTTGTCATACTCGCCCCAGCCTGTCCAATTAGATCCGTATCTGCTGCGTATATACATCTTTCTGCTGCTTGCTGTTATGTATATCTGATAACCGCACGTGCCATATACCCAAGCAATAACATATCCCCAGCCCCACGCTCCAACCGGTGCATGTTTGTCTGCCGACCAGGGATACTGGGAACCGCCATTGACTACATGATATCCGATTGTAATGTTATCCCAGTCGTCGTTCGTGCTGATTTCATCTCCATACACGATTGATGCAACCGCCTTATTCTGCACTGCATTAGTACTTGCTGTAGACAGTGCTGCATCTACTGACGGCTTATCAATCAAGTCTTTATATGAGCCTGTAAATGCAACATTTTTAAGGTCATTGAACCACTTTGCGATCTTACCAAAGATAGTTGTCATTTTCTCGCTGCTAACGATATTTGCTCTTGATGCTGCCGGAGTGAACGTCGGCCGCTGGTCATCAGTGGTTACATTAGGTACATTGCCAAGCCCAACTGATTCCTTATCAACAACAACATTGCCACGCTCGCCATTAACACTTGTAACCGGTGTACCTGCCATAATATCCCACAGGCGGTTAGCTGTAAGATATACATTAGCTCCTGCAGGAATTACATTGCCTGCGCCCTCTTCAAAGTCCGCTGTTGTCGTGAATTCATCCGATATGTTATACATATCACCTTCGGTTGCTTCGGACGCTGCCGGAAGGTCCGCAAACTTTTTCGTTCCCATAGGTCTTAGTGCACCCTTGAAGCCTTCTGCAATTGCCTTGGACTGCCTGTAGTAATACTCAGCATTGTCAATATTCTCATTTGTACGGGAATCTGTACCACCATGTGCAAAACTCTCTGCCGCAACCGCACTTGACTTTGCTGTGGAGGAGGATGATGCCGCCGATGCAGAACTTGTTGCTGCATTTTTTTCTGATAAAGCGGCATTAACCTCAGATGATGCCGCCGATTCTTCGCTTGCCGCGGCCGCATTTTCACTCAGCTTTGCCGCCTGCTCTGAGTCATAAGCTGCCCTCTCTGAATCATGTGCATCCGTTGCGGATTCTGCTGCCGCATCAGCTGAATTATTACAGTTTGCCAATGCTTCTTTAGCTGCTGTCTCACTTTTTTTAGCTGCTGTCTCACTTGCTGCAGCCGCAACGGCGCTTGATTCTGATTTTACTGCGCTGGCCGCAGCGTCTGTTGCGCTCTTTGATGCTGCTGCCGCCTGTACCTTTATATCAGCAAGAAAATCAGGCTGCAGCATGTCCTCTGTTATCCCTGATTTTTTGACAGCCGCGGATATCCTGCCGGCAGAATCCACTGAAAATGTTATTGTGTCATTATCAAGGAATTCGTACTGGGTAACAAGCGCACTCAAATCTATGTATTTGACAGTCCCATCGTCAAGCGTAAGTATGATTCTCTGAGTGGACACATCATAATCAAAGTTAACGGCAATCTTCTCAATATTGGTATCTATCCTCTTAACTGAGCCGCTGAAATATGTGATTGTAAATACTCCTGTAGCCTCATCGAACTGAATATTCTGCACCATTGTCCCGGCAGATGTTTTATCAAACTTCGTTGAATCAAGAACTATTACTCTATTGTCAATCTCGTCTATTGCTTTATCAGCTCTATTCAATTCATATTCATTCAATGGTGTTTTATCACTCGGATAGTTCTCCCAGTTGACTCGAACGTATGCCTTCTGCATTCTCTTTTTCCTCCATTTCCTTCACATAGGTCTCAAGCTCTAGTTTCCGCTGCTTATCTGCTGCCGTATGCACCTCTTCAAGTGCATTTTTCATATATGGTTCAAGCACATAAAAAGGCAGCTCAGCTTCATTGAGCAGAGCCGCCAGCCTGTCACAGAAATTATTGATTTTTACCGACATCGGTTTATTCATAAGTCCTCCTTAGCCTACATCTGTTATAACGCCATTCTGGACGGTCACAGTCCATCCATTAGCTGTAGTAAAATTCCCCCACCAGCCATCATTGAGATACTGAACTGCTGCCGGAATAAGGTCATTACCATTTCCGTCCTTAAGTGAGCCGTAAACAGCCACATTATTAAGTTTAGTATCTGTAGAGTTGTAAATACCATCAGCATTAATGGTTATAGCAGTACCAGATGCATCTGAAAAATGAAAGCCATTCACATTGACAGTTACAACTGTGCCAGAAGTTTCCACCCACAATCCAACATCACCTTTAATTGTTCCTGACGTTATCAGGTCTGCATTAAGATGCCCTGTTGTAATGTTGTCCCCATTTATAGTTGTGCGGCCGGAGCCTGACAAATCTGAGAATTCAACATATCCTTCAATCTCAACCCTGTCTGAGCGTATCTTTATCTTCTCCGGTGACATGTTTATCTCACTTATTATGCTGTCTTTAGAAACTCTTGCTGCAATATTGTCAGCATTAAGCTTGATGCTTGAAGACAGTTCTCCCTCTGCCTTCGATGCTCTCTTAACTTCTGCTACAACGCTGTCGGCTGCAACCGTTATTCTTCCTGACAGTTCTCCCTCCGCCTTCGATGCTCTCTTAACCTCTGCTGCAACCTGTGCCGCTGTATGCGATATCTCCGAAGATAATCCCTGCTCAACAGCCGTTATCTTTTCATTAGTCTCATCCACTGTGCGTGTAAGCACGTTTGTCCTGCCCTTGAGCTGTATTATCGAACGTGCAAGTGAATTAACCTCTGTGCCATAATTCTCAACGCCCTCAGATGACAACGCATCATGCATTCCCTGTATGCCTTTCAAAGTTCTCTGAAGAACATATGACGTAATAATCTCACGTTTTGTATTCAGGCTTACCTTCTCTCCAAGCCGGATGCATGGGTTGCCTATGCAGTCAGCCGAAAAAGGTCTGTATGATATCCTGCCTATTACTGACAATGTCTTACCGGCTATTGTGTCAAGCTCCTCTGCTGACATTCCATACACAAGGAAGTTATCTTCAATTATGTATGTGTTGCCTGCTGTTCCGGCAGTGGCACCTATGTCATTTTCTTCCTGCCGTATCTGTAACTGTGTAATACGTTCCGTAAGAAAGTCATCATATTCACATGAATAATACCGCCCCTTTGTGACATTGTATGCATTACTTGTACGTGGGTATAAGTCATTGGCTGGGTATAAGTCATCAGCCGGATATAAGCCTTCCACAAGCTCATCAAGTACTACATATTCAAGCTTTCCGTCCCTTCCGATATGTCCAAATGCGCCATTCAGCTCACATACTGCCTGCAGGACATCAAGACCGCTGAGTTCTTCCGGTTTTATTGTCCGCCGCACAATCATGTCGTCATTTACAAGTGATACATCGGTCTGCTCAAGACCGAAATGCCTTGCAAATGATGTCCTGAAGGCTTTGAGTGTCATTGTACTGTCTTCATCCGGAAGTGTACTGTTATACCATCCGGCTACATCCGTGTTGATGATGTCATACATTGCGTCATAAGCGGTAATGTTCCTGTAGTCCCTGTCTGCTGTCGGTACATCATCTGTTATCTTAAAACGGCCAAGACTGTAAGGCTTTTCTGTATGACCGCCTATTATCAGGCTCACATCCAGCGTCCTGCCCTTAAGCGGCGTTACAACATTAAGCACCCTGAATTTGATTACAGATGCCTCACAGCATCCAAATGTAAGGCTTTCTTCTGAGCACAGGCTTTCGGTAAATTCAAATTCTTCACTGCACAGGATACTGTTATCTATCCGGGCGTTATCGTATTTCATTACAAGCTGTTTATCCACACTGCTGTCCCAGAACAGTGAACTATATTCATAATTCTGCATATATCCTCCTAGTACGCTGTGAATGCCAATGTTGTCGGTTCATAATAGACAGTATCTTCATCCTTGTACGATATTACAAATTCAGGATCCTGCAGATACAGTTCCTGTGTCATGTAATCATCAATCTCAGGAACATACAGCGTTGCAATAAGTTTACGTTCCTTTGGAATGACGTAATTATCTGCTATGTTTCCAAACAGCTCCGCCATATCAGCATTACTCATGCAGGGAGGTGTCTGGAACTCCGCTATGTTCTTCCTGCTGTCAAGTGCGTTCCTTATGAGGTCTCCATTAGCATTTCGTTTTGAATCAACATCTATTACGCTGAGCGTTGTCTTATAAGTCTTTGCCTGAATGTACTCCCAGGGGACCGTATAGTCCCCAAGGCGTATCAGGAAGCCACTGTATGCCATTCCGTCCTCCAATCCTAATAATATGCTGGGCTACCTGTGCGGCGGCTGTATTCCTGTGAGAAGCGCCTTGCAGCCTTACCCACGTCACTGTCTGACAGCCCCGGCTTGTCAAGAATCGCCTTAAGGATATCAATTATCTCCTTGAGAAGCTGCATCTCTTCCTTGCTGCCGCCTGACATTGCTGCCGCCCTCTGTGCCATATCAAGCAGCTTACTCTCCGGTGCCACAACCTCACCCTCTGTCCGGTTATCTCCAATCATCGCTAACTGCGGCTGATTAGGTCCTACATAACCGCCATTGGCAAGCAGTGGTATCTTGCTGAGATTAAGAAGCTGTATGTCCACGGCCGGGAATATCTCCTTGCCTGCAACCTTCACCGCATCCCATGATATTCTGGTCTTCTCGTTAAGTGTCTGTATCAGGGCATTGAACTTCTCGATTGCAATGTTACAGGCTCCCTTGAAGGTCTCCCTGAAGCCTTCCTTGATTCCTGCCATTGCAGATGTCCACTTATCCTTTGTGAACCATGGTCTGACGCTTTCCTCAAACCATTTGGATACACCTGACTCTCCCCACCACTTCGCGAAGTCATTCCATTTCTCCTGAATACTGTCATTCATGTTGCTGCCGAATGTACTCCATTTTTCTTTTGTAAACCACGGAGAAACGTCTTCGTTGAACCATCGTTCAACACCATCCCATTTCTCACCAATCTTATCCTTGAGTGCCTTAAAATCATCCTTAAGCTTATCCATATCATCTGCTATGGCATCACTGTTCTTATGAATATACGCCGCGCCTGTGACAAACGGACCTGCAAGCAGATCTGCCAGCATTGTAAGCACCGGATTATTCTCAAAATCAGTCAGTGTTGTTGTCAGTCCCTCGACAAACGAATCAAAATCTTCTGCCGGGGCCTTTAACAGATATGCAAACTGCTCTGTCCATGACATATCAATCTCAATTCCCGATAATTTCTCATACAGGAACTGTCCCAGGTTCCAGCCTCCAATTGCTGCCGTTATGCCGCCTATTATACTCGCTCCAAGGAACGTGCCTATCTCCATTGCAGAACCGGCACCAAGCACAGTTGCGGAATCCATTGTAAGCATGCCGCCTATGCCACCCATGCTGGCGACAGACTGTCTTATTCCGGCTCCCATGCTGGCAACAGACTTCTTTATTCCTGCTCCCAGGGCTGCACCTATCCCTGAATCCTTGCCAATCTCAACACCTATTGATGATGCCAGCTCCTGTCCGAGCTTTTTTGAGATTGCCCGTATTGCTGCCACGCTGATTTGTGCCGACATAATTTTCTTTATCGTAATTGCTCCAAGAATCAGCGCAATATTCTCGCCACCAAGGTTTATTGTGAAGTCCCATGCTCCTTTGATTGCCTTGCCCCAATCTATATTCCTGATGGCTTTAACGCCCGTGTCTTTTATTCCGCTAACCCACTTGCCGACAGTTTTTCCCAGCCCTGCAAAGTCAAATGTATCAAAGAACGTATTAATTCCGGATGCAATAGACTCTCCAAGATTCTTAAAGTCAAATGTTGTCCCGAATCCCAGGGCAGTATGTATCGCAGCATTGAGAGATGATGCCACTGACCTCCCTGCAGTGCTGAAAAGCTTCGGTGTTATTGCTCCATTGAGGAACTGTGCCATCTTGGCACCAATATCACTCCATGCCACTTTGTCAACAGCATCTGAATACATGTTGAATATGTCTGCGATTAGATCCGATGTGTCTCTGCCGGCTTTGAAGAAGTCACCCGCTTTGAGGTCACTGCCTATTGTCTTAAGCCTTGCTATGAACTCATCCGCTTTCTCAACAATCGCCGCCATTCTCGCATCAACTTCACCAAGCACGCCTTCCGTCTGCTGTGCAGCGTCCGTCATCTCTGACATTCCGCCCGTGCCTGTACTGCCTGCCGATGAAGACGTTGAAGAAGATGTTGTGATATTGTTAAGGTTATCTATCTTAAGGAGCCCTGTTGCCTTGGCTGCCTCCTTTGCTGCATCCGTCACATTGTTAAGACCTGCTGCTGCATCAGCAGAGTCACTTACTATTGTTCCTACAGTTGAGGTCTGGCTGCCTCCGCCTCTGTCGCCCATAAGCAGTGTAGTGAACTCCTTGAACTTATTGGCAAGCAGTGACAGCTTTGCCAGCAGGCTGTTAATAACCTGCAATATCGGCGTGAACAGATTGATAAATCCCTGTCCAAGCGTGGTTTTAAGTGAATCAAACTGCAGCGAAAGTATACGTGTCTGGTTAGCCCAGCTGTCCTGTGTCTTAGCAAAGTCTCCGGATGCATCCGAGAGTGCCGACAGTGTATACTGATATCTAAGCAATACCTTTTCCTGCTCAGTCATCTTGGCGGTAGTCTTGCCAAAGCCGTTATTAAGGGCATATTGGTCAAGATTGGTCTGCGTAAGGAGTACACCTATTGACTTAAGCGTCTCTGTCTCGCCGGTCCATATTGACTTAAGCTTGTCAAATGCCTCATCAGATGACAGGTTGTAGAATGATGCCACGTCACCTGTAAGTCCGGTCACGGCTTCAGCCATGTTATATGCTTCTGATGTTGAGAATCCCATCGACTTGCTCATCGCTCCGAGCGTTCCCATGTACTGCTTGGCTACTTTCTCAGAAATGCCAAACGTCTCAAGTGCGCTCGTTGCAAATTCATCAGCCCTGGAGGACATTGAACCGAACGTAGTATCAACAACATTCTGTACCTCTGTAAGATCAGAACCAAGGTCAAGACAGTCTTTTGTGAACTTGATAAGTGCTCCTCCCGCAAGTGCTGCACCGATGATTCTGCCTACCGGCTTGAATGCATTAGCAGCTGTCTGCTGGGCGCTGCCTGCAATCCCTTTGAGGTCTTTGTTGAATGAATCCTTATTAAGAGCAAGTCCAAGGTCTATCTCACCTATCTTGAATCCCACCTGCTGCCTCCTTTCCGTTATTTTCCGAATGCGCTCCTGCAGAATGCCTGGAACTTCGCGACATACGCTGCATATGCTGCAGGATTTTCACGGCGTTTGCGTATGCACCGCATCTTCCAGTCGTTATATATCTTTTTCTGTTCAGGAGTAAATCTGTCAATCACGCTCCTGTCCTTCTCAGCACGTATCGATACTATCCGTCCGAGCGGTGTCTCCGGCATAATGCCTGACAGAAGCGTGCAGAATTCATTCCATGACATGTCATCCTCCTGCCTGAGCCTTATTCCGTACTGCTGCGCAAAAGAAGCCTCTATGAGGCTGTAATCCTCATAGAGGTCATAATAATCATCACATGGATCTTTATCATCCCTGAAATCGGTCCACATCTTCAAGGCTTGTGCCTGTTGCCGCTGCCATGATTGCATGATATACAACCTTGTATTCAGGCATCGGAAGGTCAAGCTCTTCGATAGCCTTTGCCGACTTTGCTCCTGCAAGCATCTCAATCGCCTTGCCAATCATTACGACTTCATTGAGTTCAGGGTCTTCCTTTGCCTTCTTTTCAAACTCTGCCACCATTGCCTGTACATTAAGAATTGTGTTCTTGCGGTTATTTACTGTAATTGTAAGGTCATCACTTATCTTCACAAGCGGAAGCTCATTGGTAATTCTTGACGAAATATCTATAATCTGTGCCATCTAAACTATTCTCCTTTACCTGATTAAACTGCGTCTGTATATGTCGGCTTGCCGTCTGACAGTGCTGTCCACTGAAGCTCTCCTACAGACGTTGCATTGCCGCCAAGGCTTGTTACATTGATCACACACGGCATTGTAAGCTTGCCGCCATCCGGGAATGTAATTGTAAGTATCGAGTTACATGCCTGTCCTTTCTTCATGAACAGTCCTGCCACATAGTCATTGCCCGGATCACCATAGTTACGCTTGCCGCCCATAGTGATTGTGATTGACTTTCCTGTCATAAGCCTTCTCTTCCAGCCTTCGGCTTCCATGGAATCCCATTCCTCGATATTGCCGTCAATCGCAATTGCAAGGCTCTCTGCATCTTTTACAACTGTTGACTCGTCGCCGGTACGTCCTTTGGTATTGACACCGAATGTAATCTCATTAACCGGCGTTACACCTGTTAAACCTGATGCATTTAATACTGCTGTCTCGTTATCCATTGTTAATCCTTCCTTTCATAATAAAAATCTGCCTCTATTACCATTTCATACACCATGCCGTCATCCATTCCGACATCAACCGGTGTATCCGTATGCATATCTGCGAACAGAATCCTGTTACCGCCGGCATGCGCATTCCTCAGAGCTGCAACAGCGTCATATACTGCTGCCGCCTTAAGCTCTGTATCCTTTGATGACTTATTCCAATGTACAAGAATACTTACCGGCTTAATCCTGTAGGAGCTGTTAGTCCTGCCGCCTACAGTGTTCTGTACCTGCTGCCTGTCAAGGTTATAGATTCCTATGCTGCATGGTTTCTTGTCTGGCATGCGCCCGACATATATGTGGCTTCGGTCTGCTATACCGGTGGCAGCAATGCACTCTGCCACATCTACAAGTGTAAGAATCACATTCCCGCCTCCCTCTGCATAAACTTGGCAAATGCCTTATGCGGCATGTCCTGTTTTTTGCCTCCCGGAAGGTAATCATCAAGCCACCTTCCCTTGGCATTGGCATGTACCGAAGTATTAAACTTATATTCAGGATGATAATACAGGCGGCGTGCATACGGCGTTGAAGATACTATGCTTACATAGCCGTCCTTCGAACCCTTGGTGTCAATGAATGTTGATTTTTGAAGTGTTCCGCCCTGTCTTTTTAAGCGCTTGACTTTTTTGCCTTTGTACTCTCTTCCGTTTTTTGCATACTGTCCGCGCTTTCCATATACCTTCTCGACAGTATATTCGTCTTCAGCGAACGGAAGCGTCTGGCTCTGTCCAACATCCTCAAGTATCTGCTCTGCCGTCTGTTCAAGCGCCTTTACTGCCGCCTCATTAATCCTAGCGATTGCACCTCTGTATATTGTCACCCTGCTTGATACCTGCGCCATCAGACCACCTCCAGCATCGTATAGTTTACTGTTCCGTCAGGGTTCCTTGCCTTGCTTCCTGTTACTATCCTGCGCTGTACACCGAATATGACCGCCGTCCCTCCGGATATGGTGGCAGCGTCCGGGCATATATCGCCCGGAAAGTACGCCGTCCCTGTAACCTCTATAAGCTTTTTCCGGGCTGTAAGGACTGTCTTTGCCTTATCCTGATAGTTACACAGTCCTTCAAATTCAACCGGCTCCAGCGGTTCACCATAGTTGCCGTATCCTTCCCGCTCTATGGTCCCACTTACCGGCACATGACACATCCTTTTGTCAATAAGGCTTGGGTATATCATATACACCTCCTGTCGCACAGACCGGTCTGACAGAGCATGGCATACACATCCCTGCGCATTGCCACGCCTGCAGCCGTTGTGACTTTCCAACTAGACCCGAAGCTCATCGACGCTCCGTTGAGTGAATAGCTGTCAAGCACGCTCTGTATGAGGGCGGCATTCTCATACTCGAACTCCGCCTGCATGCAGCATACCCTGCGTACCATATTCTGCTGAAATTCCGTCAGTCCGGAGAACCCTCTTCCAACAATCCTGTTGTATGTAAGCGAATCGATATGCATGCTTGCAATATCAAGCGCCCTCTCAATCTCATCCTCCGGTATCATGCTGCCGCCGTAAATTTTTGCATAGTACTCCTTATCTGCATACATGGCTTACTCTCCTGTGTACTCTGTTGTGTCAACGTCTACATAGATACTGTCTATCTTGCCATCCTTGCCGTTAGGGAACACAAATGTATCAGACAGTGAACGGTTCTGGTACAGATATCCGTCACCCTCCGTATGTGTTCCCGGTGCAAAGAAGTAGATACTTGATATCTTAGGTACTGTCTTGCATGTCTCAAGGCTCGCCACAAGCACGTTAATCTTGTGCGCTCCCGTTACTGCCTCAACACCATGTTCGCTGTCCTCAGCTACCTTCTTAAGCGGCACGAATCCGCCCTCCGGTGTATCAAAATCAAACGCATCATAGAAGCGCTCGTCATCGATAACCTCCATGATTGGAACACCATCGATTTCTGTCACACGCGTCTCAATTCCGATACCGCCCTCAGCGATCTGCGTCATCTCAATCTTACGTGTGAACTCGGATGACTGCTCAAGAGCGTCCATTATCTCACTTGAGACATACATGATAAGTGAGCCTCTTGCCTTATATCTGCGGAGCTTGCCCTTGCCAATGATATCCTTGAGTATACCGAATACCTTTGCCTTGGTATACGCTGTTGAAGCTGTTGATGAATGATATCCTTCTGTCTCCTGTGCCTTCTTTGCAACACGGTAGTAGAAGAGTGCATCTGTCTCAGGCACAACCGCCGTCTTCTCAAATGTCTTTGAGATATTGTTGATTGATGCTGTTGCATTAGTCTCATCAACGTCTGCCTTATCCACAAGGAACTGCACATCCCTGTCATGTTTTACAGTGTATGGATGATCTGTCTGTGAAAATGTTCCTCTGTTCCATCCGCCTGAGCGCTTATGATTCCTGTATCCGCTTACAGACATCTGTGTAAAGTGGAATGTGTTGGCATTGAGCCACTTTACATTGGTTGTGATGAATGGTGATGTGAGTGCTCCCTGAATAAGAATCTCAAGAAGCTCCGGTGACCACTGTTCTGCATAGTTTAAATTTGCCATTGGTTAAATCCTCCTTAATTGTTAAATCTGTTCCAGCGCTTGGTTGCTATCTGCGCAGTACTCTGAGCCTTCTGCGTTGACTGCTGGCTGCCGCCTGCCGCTCCTATCTGTACATAGCCTGTCTGCTCTGTCATCTGAGGCTTTAACTGCGGCACATCCTCAAGCACCTTGTTAATTGATTCCTTTATGGCGTCATTGTTAATGCTGCCATCTGTTCCAACAGCCTTGGAAAGGTCAGCAATCTTAAGCAGATAAGGCACAGTCTTGATTCCTATGCCAAGCTCTATTGCGACAATAGTTGCCGCCTGCTCAAGCTTCGCTGTCTGTGCTGCCTTTATGGCTGTCTGAGCCTGCGCCTGAAGCTCTGCAACATTAGGCTGGCTCTTTGCCTTCTGTGCCTTGAATGCACTTATTGCCTGCTCAGCCTCTTCCTGGCTGAGACCCTGCTGCTTAAAATAGCTCTTGAGGGCTGTGTCCTCTTTTGCTGCAAGTGTTCCTTCAAGCATGTGCTGGATCTTGTCATAGTCAACCGCTCCTGCTGCCGGCTTCTGCTCTGTCTGCTGACTGACCTGACTGTTACCCTGCTGGCCGCTTTCGCCAGCTCCTTCTCCATTACCTGCATCACCGCCCGCTTCATGTGCAAAGAACTGCAGGTTAAGTGGAAGTCTTGTGTTGTCTTTCATTGTGTTCCTCCGTTTCTAAGGGTGTCTCCCTGTAATCCATTGTCATCGGTGTCACCGCCCGCGCACCTTTTAGTGCCTTATCGCGTTTGGGCATATAAAAAGAGCCGTAGAATTTTTCAACTCTATCGGCTCCAATGTATGTTTTTATACTTACAAATTTTTATAAATCATTTGAGGCTTTCTATACCTCAGGCTCATGCACAAATCTGCTATTGCCATTCCCTGTTGTTCAACTATATAAACAACCTTTTTGTAGTCCTCCTCGGAATAATATTTATTTATTGTATCCATCAATACATCCAATGCAGATATATTTTTTCTGATTGCTGCTATGTCTTTTTGAATCTGCCCATTTACCGGAACATCCACAACCAAACTTCCATGTGGCTTAGGTGCAGGATTCTCTTTTACCGTTCTGAAGTAATGGTCTACAAGGTAATCATACACTTCCCATGCCTTGTCTGTGTTCAGAGATTTTGCATGAAGCAATGCTCCTTTCTCTGTCCAAAGATACAATGATTTGGCGTATTTAAAGGAGCTTTGAATTTCACATGTCCTTTTCAATCTCCTTAATTCTTCCCCAGATACATCAATATAATGCTTTCCCAGAATGTATCTATCTTTGTTGTAGTTGAAATTATATATTATTTTATCCTTTGTTGTACCATATGCCTCTGCAATCTGCTGTGTTGTAAGAACTCTCATTCCCTTTACTTCTACTGTTTGCGGTAACTGCATATTAAATCTCCTTTCAAATTCGCTTGAAAGAAGTTTCCATCTGCATTATAATATTTACAGAAGGTAACTTCTAACCTGAACAATCGTTAGTGCTGTGGTAGGTGCAACGATTGTTCTTATTTTTTATCCAACTTCTTAATTCCGCGACTAATTGCTTCAGTTCTATTTACATTTTCCCTTTCACAATAATCTTCTAATATTTTTTTATCCTCATCACTTATTCGGATGCTTAATTTATTAGGTCTTGGATTATTAGTTGGTCTGCCTGTCCTTGGACTCACAATATCACCTCACTTTTGTCGGGCATAATTATATTATATATTATGTCGGGCAAAAGTCAAGTACTATTTTCTATATTCCGGGTACTATCTCTTTTATTCCTCTTGCTATTCCGGCCGCTTTCTTCATGATTGAATTATCTTCAAGGTATTCAAGACCTTTAAGCGTTATTCTCGTCTCTCCTCCGGTACAGATGTGTGTTCCTGCTATAGTCTGCCGGATGGATAAGCCTTTTACATATCCTTCATCTGACAGCATTTCCATTATGGCATTCCATCTGTTTTGCGATATTCCCAACACCTCAGGTGATATCATGTCTGTGTCAAGCTCATCACAGTCCATTGTCTTTTCAAGGATACGAAGGATTCTGTATATGATTGTGAAGTTATTCAATGGATTCCTCCTGTTTTCCGGTTTTTGGGTATAAAAATACCACCGACCTTTCGGATGGTGGCTATTAATACCAAAATACTGTTTTTTCTGTAGGTGGATTTTCCATCTTTGCTAATCTGAGCAATTCATTCTTGACATGTGAATATCCATATCTTGCATTTTCATGTTCTATGATTTCACCATCTGAGGTTCGCACTCGCATAAATCCCTTGGGTTCTGTTCCTTCAACATAATAATCTGCTGAAATATCATTTTGTACTTTTTTTATGTTTTTTAAGATTACCATAATATTCTTCTGCCTCCTTTGGATAATTATATATGTTTGATGCTAATCTGTGAGCTTCATGATGTTCTATACCCGGATTTTCTCTTTTTATCCTCATTTCAAGAAGCTCATGCTCTATCAGAGTCATATCATGTTTCTTAATATCTTTTCCAATAATAAGACGTTGCCAACTCTGAGCAATAGCACAGTCAGGCTCAAATCTCTTATATTCTTTCATATCTGAATCATACAACACTTTATCTTCAAAAAGATATGATTTTACCTTTTTTATATCAGCTTCTTCTTTTCCAAGATTCTTTGCTATCTTCTTCGTGTCCGTTGAGAAACTTCTAATCTCCTCATAATACATTTTAGCGAATTTAAGACCATCAGCATCATCAGGATTTAGGATTCTAGCTCCAGATATTATTATATCATTTTTGCTATCTTTTGCAATCCTCCACTCATTACCTTTTCCTAATACTTTTTCTAGTTCTTCCTTGAATATACTTGCAAACTTTCTCGGTTTTTCACATGTATACGCCTCCGCAAACGCCTCTGCAAACGCCTCATGTGCATTTCGGCTACCATATGAACCTAATGCAGCCGATAAGTTTCTAACATTCGTTTTGAATATATCTCCATCAAAGTATCTGAGCAAACTATTCTGAATAACATCATAGTCTGTTATTGATAGATTTTTTTCTAAAGTATCAGCTATATAATGACCATATTCATGCGCCAAAAAATGCATTTCGTAGTCATCCGACATTGAATATGTAACTAGCTTTGATGATGGTTTGGTTGTTATTAACTTCTTTGCAAGTTTAATTGATTTTGAATCATTATAATATCCTCCTGCTGCCGTCACTCCATGTATTTCTAATTTATCAACAATTGTTATGTTTTCTAATTGTATTTTATTGTTGTTAAAATAACCAGCGTGGTTTTGTTCAAAATTTGTTATAAAATCAGCGTATTTGCTGATGATTTTTTCAGATATTCCTTCATTTGAATTATCTCTAAATCCGATGCCTATCAATTCTAAATTGTGAATTGATTCATCTTTAGTTTTATATAATTCTTTGTCAATGACTTTTTCGCCTATTATCGACCTGATTTTTTTATCTATTTCCCTAGCTTTATCAATATCTTCCTGACTTGCCCCTTCAAATCCATTATCAATAGTTCCAAAATCCTTTATAAAATCATCATATGAATATCCATCTGTCATATTGCTGAATTCTTTCTTTAAAGAATTGATTTGAGCCTTCTCCCATTGTTTCTTCCTGACCTCATACCTCTTCTTGTTCTCCGGATCCAGCGAATACTTTGCAAGCCTTCCGAACTTCTCTTCCTGACGCTCTGCATACTGCTGTCGTGCCTCAGTCTCATTGAGCATCTGCACGTCCTCCAGCTCCGCAGGTGTCCATGTGTCATCAGGAGCATCTGATATGCCCGGAAAGAATGTTGTGTGCATGTCTTTACAGTTTGGATGGTAGAGCCCTGCGGCTATTGCTGATGACATCAAAGGATACGGCCCGTCTGATGCCTTGCCGCCGCTCCATACATCATCAATCATGACCTTTCCAACGAATGGAAGACACTTTGGGCATGGATTGGCACGCTTGTTCATGATGACTGTGTGTACTCCCCATTCCTGCCGCATCTCTCCTTCTCCGTACAGCTTCGCTCTTGTACTTGCGGTCCTAAGTGCCATTCCGGCATAATCCTCAAGCCTGTGCCTTGCACCGTTTTTGTACTGCACACAGTTGAGGCCTGCTGCCAGCATGTCCTTTGTTGCCATATCGACAGCCTTTTCAAATGTGCCTGCTCCTGTGTTGTAATACACCTGTGCATTGAATATTGTGCTCCGGTATTTGTCATTGGCCATTCTGAGGATTGCCGTTTCTGCATTCTGCATGTCATTCATTGTTGCATTTATAAGGGCTTCAAGCTTTCTTTCACTAAGCCGGAAGAATTCGCCATCAATTCCAATTCCCTTTCCACGCTTCTTCGTCCCACTGAAGCCGTTCCTGATAGCTTTAAGGATTACCTCTTCCTGTTTCATTCTGCCTTCATCATGTGCAATGCTTATAAGCGCGGATATCCTGTCATTGATATCCTTGAACTTTCCCGGATACTTTCGGGCATTCTCTTTCTTGTACTTTTCAAGCGCCTGAAGCTGTTCTGTCTGCCACATGGACCACTCATAGCCTTCCTTGGTCTCTTCTGCCCGGTGCCGGTCAATATTACGCATCATTGAGGCTATGAGCTCATCTTCTATTTTTGCGAATGCTTCGCCGATATCATAATCACTCATATGCTGCTCCCGCCATATTCAGCCCAAATGTATTGAGGTCACCGGCTGCCGACATCTCATCCACTTCTGCTATTCCCTGCTCAGCTTTAAGCCTCTGTACCTCTTCGTCTTTCCACTCTGTGTCCTTCGTGTCACCGTACAGCTCTTCAACACATGCTTCAATCGACATGATGCCCTGTGTCTTTCCCTTTCCTACTGTCTCGACCTGACTTTCAAATGATGGGTTGGCATACTCGCCGAACGGTATGTTCACCTTTACCTCTTCAACAGGTTTCTTAAGCAGTATGTTGACTGAATTAACCGCAATGCTTACAAGCTTCGGCAGAGTCTCCTGAAGCGCATCCACTATCGCATTGCGCGTATACAGTGTTGTCTTCTCTTTCTCTCTCTGCGCCTCTGCGTTGTCGAGCTTCTTGTTGTCGATTCCAAGTGTTGACGGGCTTATAAGTCCCTGCAGGCAGAGGTCAAGTGCTGTACAGTATGCTGCAAGATAGCTGTCATGTGGTATTGCAGGCTGTTCCGTGCTTATCACATTTCTGGCACCCTCTGTCATGTCCGTCTCTCCGGCTATGAACCTGTTATCAAATGCATTGTGTGCCATTACCTCACCCGTGTTCGGATCATGTGGAAGATAACACTCCGGTATATACGTTCTGGCTCGTCCCGCACGCTGTGCATCCATCCACTGGCTCCACGTCTCGTCAAATGCATCAAAGCTGTCAAGCTTGCCGTCAAACAGTGAACCGCCTCGCCCTTCGTATTTTTTACTCTTCCTGATGCTCAGCACAACTGCCAGCATTATGTCTGTATCACCGAACGCCGTATTGCTTATGCCTGATGTTGCATCTATTGCCGTCAGTGGCACTTCCTTCTCGTCCCTGTACAGATGGTTCTCTATGTAGCCATATCCATAATGCTCATGCAGCACATATGTACCGCTGCCGGCCTTGTATGGTGTCTTGAATACTATTTCATGTATCCTGCCCCTCCTGTACTCAATATCTATCCTGTCCCCCGGATACCATTCGAGTATCGGATATTCGCTCACCGCTGTATCGAAAGTAATCTTGAATGCTCCATCACCTATGACAAGCACATCACTCAGGTAACTCTCAAGATTCTTCCGGAAGCTGTTCTCGATGTCGATATGCTCCCACACGTCCTTCTGTGTGTCTGATTCAAATTCAAACTCATTCATGTCAGGAAGAACGATTGATACAAGGGTGGATATGATAAGCCCTGGAAGCCCCGTATGTATCTTACGCATCTCCATTCCTGGACTGCATCTTGCCGCCCAGAACTTGTATTGGTCGGCATATTCCACATTCTGCTGGTACAGCTGCTCAAGCTCATTGGAATCGCCGCGGTACCATACCCTGTTGCAGATTGCTGACGATTCAAAATCCATCAGCTCCCTTATTTGCATGCTGTACCCCACTGTGTCCTTATACAGCCATTCTCTTACGCCTTTTCTGATGTTGTCGCTCAATTTGTCTATCCACCTCATTTCATTCCTCCTATGCTGTCCCTGAACGGTATCCAGCCATACTGTGCCGCATTGATTGTATGATCGTTGGCATCCTCCGGTGCCTGTCCGTCTTCATCCCAACTGTACCTGTCTATCTCTGACAGATGATTGGTGCAATGGTCCAGCACCATATAAGCGCCCTGCGTTATCCAGCCAAGCTGCAGCCTTATTCTGTCAACTATCGTTACCTTCTTGTATGAATCGTTAAATGTATATATGCAGCCATACAGCCTCTTGTGCTTCTTAAGTTCCGTTATGGTAGCCTGGTCTGCACAGTCAATGAATGTATCTTTTGCAAGCCCCCATTTGTCAGAGCACCGGTCAAGGAAGGCAATGAACTTCACTGCCGTGTCTGACGGGGCAAGCGGAACAGATAAGTCGGCATTGCTGTATACTTCCTCTTCAAGCACAAAAAGCTCACGGTTGTACGTTACGCCCTCAAATATCATCGCAATTGTATCCTGCGACTTGCTTGAATATGACGTATCCATGCCAACCGTGAACTTCTTGAACTTTATGCTGCCATCCTTCATGCGCTGCCTCAGCCAGCTCTCAGATACAACATTGCGCTTTCTTGTAAAGTTAGGGAATACAAGTCCCGTAGCCCTGCCTCTCAGCCCTTCAATCTTATTTTTCCATATCTTGGTGCCTTTAGGCGTGTTCTCAATAATCTGCTTAATCTTGCTTTCCGGAAGCCCTTTGTTATGGGCAAAAGAAAAGAACCAATGCACCCATCCGGGCTTTGGTTCTTCGTTAAGCTCTTTCATTATCTCGTCCGGTGTCTCCTGCTGCCACTCCGGCAGAGGGCGTGAGTGGTTTATGTACTCACTGTACACAGGCAGTGCCGGATCATCCGGATTAAGTGTTGCAAGTATGTAATCACTTCTCATTGATGCTTCCCGGACAAACTCTATATCTGCCGTGTTAATCTCGTCAATATACAGACAGCCATACTGTCCACCAAGTGCATCCTTCCACTTCTTTTTGTTGCCGTAACCGATAACAAATATTATCTTGTCTCCTCCGGGCGTGTGGTACAGTATGTGGGGCATCTTATAAGCCTTGCTGCCATTGCCGTTGTACTCGGTAAGCACTCCGAAATCATCAAGGATTCCAAGGTCTTTATTGATTATATTCTTCTCTGCCGTTCCTGTGTCATCTGCGGCTATTATGTGCAGCTTCTTGGGGGATTCTGCCACCTTAAGCATATATTTGAATATGCCTACTGTTGTTTTGCCTGCTGCCGTGGTGTCAACCCTCCAGAAATTCTACTGGCGCATCACATTTCAAAAATGCTTTGTACTTCTTTGATAAAGCTAATCTTTCAGAACTCATGGAGCAAACCACCTCCCCTCATTCAAAAAAGAGACCGACTATTCGCCCTCTTTATACTTCCATAAAAACCATATGCACTTTTGCATTTGCCTCTAGCACATCTGCTTATCAATCTATCTTTTATTGTTTCTTCTCATATCCTGATATATTTTTCCAAATCTCCAATTCAGCCACCGCCTTACTCTCTCATCTGTTTTATCAGGTCATCAAGCTTGCTCTTCTCTGTCTCAAGTCCCTCAAGTGCAACATTCTGCTTATCCTTCCATATGTCCGGTTTTCTGTTCTTAAGCCAGAATATCTGGGCTGTTGTGTCTCCCGGAATTTCCTTTGTTATCCGCTTTGTAACCACAAGCACACCATTAATGCGCTCTTCTGTGACTTCTGTGTACACTCCACCTACTGCTTTTTTGTACAGTGCATTCTCCACACGGATATCAGCAACATCCTTTCCCTCTTTTAAGGTGTCCGAAATGTCTTGATACTTTTTCTTCCATGCTGCAAGTGTAGACCGTGATATTCCCATGTTAGCGGCAATGTCATCATCTGTAAGTCCATCCCTCGCCCATGCGGCAAGTTTAAGCTTTCCCTCTTCTGACATCCAGTATTCATATTTTCCTTTTGCCATAAAGCGTACCTGCCTTTCCTGCCACATCCAGCACATATTTTTGCATGAAAAAAAGACACCGGTATGTGCCGGTGCCCTCTCAGGAGTTAATTATGTCTATCACTTTGGACTAATTCCATTTTACATATTAACATATAAAAAACGAACAGAGCGAACAAAACGCGCATTTTTAAAAAAAAATTGCAAATCATCCTCTTGATACATTCAAAACAGACATAAGCGCATCCTGAAGAACCTTTGATACGTTTATCCCTGCTTTGTCGGCTTCTACGTTAAGCCAGTTTGGAAGTGTGACGTTTCTCCGTACAGACTTCATGTCAACCTTCCTTCTGTACGCGTCAAAGTCGACATCAACCAATGATGCATATGTTTCTCCGTCAGCGGCAAATGTCCCCTTGGCTGCGTCAACCTTATCAAATTCTGTTGCCTCCGGCAATTCCTCGCCATTGTCTTCCTTTGTTATTCCTGCCATTCCGATAACATCCCTTGCCATCTCAATCGCGTCTGCCATTCCATAGCCTTCTGTCATGGCTCCTAAATCCGGTACTTCTATCAGTATGGTATCTTTATCATCATTTGTCTTCGTAAATAATACAGGATATACTTTTTTCATGTTACAGCTCCTTTTCTCTGTCTATTCATCTATCTATTCATAGAAACCGGGGATTTTACAATCCCCATTTCCTGATAATTGCCTTTGCAAGTTGTTCATTAATCTCTCTGTGCCTTGGTACCTGCTCTATCATTCCGTCTCTTATATACACATCATGGTTGCTTCCATGTCTGAGGAATGTAAAGCCTCCGGCTTCAAGTTTCTTTACTAAATCCTTTTGTTTCATCCGTGTCCTCCTTTCATTGTTTATTATACACATTTAATGTGTATTTGTCAATTGTTTAATGTGTATTTATACACATTTTTTACACTAAAATAGCAGTGAATGAATTTCCACTCACTGCTATCATTTACTGCTTATCCCTTAAAAACCGCTCAACTGCCATCCTGCATCCGTCCGCTGTGTTATTGCCGCCCATCCTGTCAGCAACCTGCACCCAGCTCATATTCTCAATATATCTGTACTCGATCATCTGCCGGAGTCTGCTGTCATCAAGCTCACTTAAGAAATGTTCGACCTGCGTCTCAAGCTCTGCAAGCTTCTCATCCCTGTCAATTAACTGCTGCCTTCTTACTTTCAGTAGTGTCTTGCGGCGGCTGTAGTCGCCGTACGGGAATCCCTCTATCATGTAATGGTGCATATTGCCCTCACCGCCACGCACAGTGTCCTTAACGCTGTATCCGCTCTGTTCCATGCGTTCTATCTGCCTTTCCAATGCCATGACCTTATCTGCTATGTACTCACGCTCTTTCTTCACCGCTGTATACTGGTTCAGTACTTCCTTTAAGCTCATTGCTCCTCACTTTCTCTTTACCGGTGGTCTGGTATCAATCGTTTACCGGCTTCACGATATGGTTCTCCTCGACAAATGCCCTGAGCTGCTTCTTGGATACGCCAAGCTCTCCGGCTGTCTGTGTAAGGTTGAATGGTCCATCTGTGTACAGCTCACGTATCTGCGGTATGTCTGCTTCTGTGAGCTGTCTGTCACTGCGTTCATAAAGCTTTGTATTAATCTTATTGGCCTTGCAGAAGTTATCTACTGTCTTGGTTGTCTTGTAGCCGTATCTGCCAGCTATGTCCTGAACGCTGTATCCGTCTTTCAGAAGCTGGAGGACCGTGTCTTTATCCATCCTGCTCTTGCGCTCCGGCGGCTGGTGATTTGCTTTCTTAATTGTCTGTACTGCTGCCGTGTCCTGACCTGCTGCCGTGTCAGCTTCCGGCTCTTCTGCATCTTCCATTGCATCATCATGCATGTCTGATGACTGTGTATCTTCTGTTGCCAATGCTGCCTCTGGCTTCTTTCCTGCGATCTGTACCGCTTCGAGCGCCGCTGCCGCCTCGTCAATATTGCCCTTAATCATGCAGCGCATGTTATAGAGTACGTCCGCCCTCTGCTCAACCGTGAGTGCTGAGGATGTGTCCACAAAGTTGCCGTCCTCCTGAAGCAGGGACACCTCCGCATTATCCATGACCTTCAGCACAGCGTTACAGCTGTCAATCCTGCTGATCTGTTCATAGATTCCATTTACCACCTGCTTTGCCCCGTCAATCACTTCGTTAATCTCTCTCATTGTCTTCCTCCTCTGATTTCTCCATTATCTGATAAGACCTGACACACTCGTTAAGTCCTACATTCCTGTTAAGCTTCTCCTGTGCCTTATTAAATGCTGCCTCGTCCATCCTGTACACATCTACAAGGCGGTTGAATTCTTTCAAATAATCAAGCACAACACTTGGCGGCATGTGCATGTAATCCGCCATTGCGGTTGCGCTGGCTGTGGCCACAAACATAAGCTCTTTGCTGCACATTGACCTTGCGACTGCTGTAAGCTCTGATGCGTCAACACCTCTTACGCTGTTATGTTTGCCACGGTATTTGACTTCACGCTCAAGGGCTTCGATGCCGCCCTTATGGGCTATGCGCAGGGCATATTCAATACCGGCGTTGTAATCTGATATTTTTTTATTCATAAGCTACTCCTTCCGCATAAACCTCTGCATTATATGATTCTTAATCGCTGACTCTCCAACATCTGACCGGATGTGTCCTTCATCCGAAGAGGCGCCATATTCCCTAGCATATCCGCAGTAGTCCGCATGTGAATACTCTGCCTCTTCCTTTAATCTTTCAACAGCCTTATCAATGTCATAGGCTGTTGGCTGCTCCTTAACTGCTTCTATGCACTCCTGTATTACATCATGTATATCTGCATTATCTTCACCGCTGTAGCATGTCTCCTGCCTTGCGTAATCATTCAGATACGCTATAAGGTCATCTGCATCTATTAGTCTCATTCTTCTCCTATTCTGCTTCTGATTGAAGCCATTCTTCCCACTCACTATGTTCTTCTTCACTCGGAAATTCATGCTCCATCCACTGATAATCTGATTTTACTTTGCAAAGAAACTGCGCCAGCTCTTCATCCGACATATTCCTTATCCTGTCAGCATTGTTTTGTCTCTTTTTTACGTTTGATGTTCCAACCAAATAGTCAACGCTTGCACCCAGTACCTGTGCTATGCTAACTATTGTCGTGACTGTAGGTACTCGCTCACCTTTGATGTACCTAGACATAGATACTTCGTTAACACCGACCTTACTAGCCAGCTCTCGCTGGGTGAAGCCTTTTTCTTTTCTCATTTCTTCTAATCGTGATATAAAAATATCTGTTGTTTTGTTCATCTCAATGCTCTCCATACACTATCAGATTCATCTACTCTCCAGTCTTTCGGAGCTACTTCTGTTGCTCTACAGTTACCTACATCGTCACCTAATGGACAAGTTTCACATTGGATGTTGTCGCCGCACACTGTCTTGATTATTCTCAACGCTGTCAATATGCTTTTTGCTTCTACTACTACTCCGTCAACTTCTTTCTTTGCCATTTTCTTTACCTCTCCTTTCGTATTTCACTGCTTTGCTGTAAAACGTCTTAGAACACATATTGCAAGCCTTTGCAGCTTCTTCTATTGCAATTTTCCCTGTTCTCCAATCCTCTCGCATCTGATAAAAGTTATCTGGAATTGGTAATGGCGGTCTGCCAAATCTCACGCCTCTTGCTTTTGCAGCGGTAATTCCTTCTGCTTGCCTTTGTTTTATATTTGTGCGCTCATTTTCTGCTACGAAAGAAAGCACCTGTAATACTATGTCACTTAAAAATGTACCCATGAGGTCTTTTCCACGTCTCGTATCAAGTAATGGCATGTCAAGCACTACAATATCCGCTTCGCGGAAACGTGTAATTCTGCGCCATTCCTGAATTATCTCATCATAGTTTCTTCCCATCCGGTCGATACTTTTTATATACAATACATCCCCTTTTTTCAGCTTTCGGTATAATGTTTTATATTTTGGTCTGTTAAAATCTTTACCAGATTGCTTGTCTATAAAGATGTTACAATCTTCTATTCCTTGCTTGCAGAGAGCGTCAAGCTGTCTGGCTTCATTCTGTTCTTTTGAAGAAACTCTTACATAGCCGTATTCCATGCTATCCCTCACTTTCTGACTTCTTACATGGCGGCGCCTGATATGGTGCCGCCTACATTAATTTCAGGCTGCACCGCCAAGAAATTTATTTATAAAATACTGCTGCCCTTTACCTGTTACTTTAGTTGTGCGGTTAACACGAATAGATCCATCAGGATTATTGACTGTGCTCTCTTTCACTTCAAACAGTCCCATTTCCATGCTCCTTTGCGTAGGCATATTGTAATCTGAACCATTTCGCTTTATTAAGTACCCATTTTCACGCAGCCATAAAAACAACCTCTTCTGCCCCATATCAACACCATTCTGCTTAATCAGCTTTGCTAAATCCCCAATCAGAATTGATGTATGACTAGTTGTCACTGCATCAGCGAATATCTCTTTTGGTCGCATTTCCTGTATTCTGGAATTCTGCGTTGCAATCAGCTCATTCTTTTCATCTATTTTCTTCTGTGCAACCATAAGTGCCTTGGAAAGCAGTTCTTCATCAGACAATGTTTCCTGTCCTGCTATGTAACCACCATTCTGGCGGATTGAAGGAAGAACTTCTGATGTAATCCACTTGCGAAACTTCTTTGCGTTTGGCTTGTCGCTTCGTAATATAACAGCATATAACCCACTTTCTGTTATGAAGTTTGTTTCTCCTGCGCGACTGCCTAGATTCAATCTAGTCAGTTCATCTTCATCCAATCTTTTTGCTACATCCGTCGCATTTTTAATTTCTAATGCTCCACATACATCAGTCAAACAGAACATAGGTTCATTCTCTACCATCACTGTCCTTACATCTCCAAATTCACTGTTGCCAAAAATCTGTAAATCATTCATCTATTTCTTCTCCTTCTCTCTTGCTTTTAGTTCCGGAGTACCTTATAATTAATTTACAAGGTACTCCTTGTGATTTTGACAATCCTAAGTGCTGGCTAGGCTTTTACGGATTGTCTTTTCTTTTTGCTTCTTTCTGAACGTATTCCGTATATGTACCCCAGCATAAACGCATCCATGCCAATTTCAAATACCGAGCTTTTTCCACGCTCTCTGTGTGCAGCAAGAAGATTATGAAAATCTTCAACCGCCACTCCTTCTCCACAAAGCAACCTCATAGGATACTGATATCCTAACATTTTCATTGTTTCATTAGTTTCGTACAGATTCATTACTGTTACCTCCGTGTTTTTTGTTTTACTATCGAATCATTTACTCTTTCATTTTTTAAACTTTTCTCAACACATTCTGTCACAAAAGCTTTTACAGTAATTCCATTGATAAAACAATAAATTTTAAGCCTTTTATGCAATGTTTCATCTAACTCTACAATTACTCTTTTCATCGTTCTCTCCTTTCCTTTTTTGTGAACACTTAATATATTAGTGTCCATTTTAGGAAATGTCAATATGTAATTTTACTTTTAGGGAAATTCGTGCTATTATGTGTCTAGGAGGTAAACGCAATGAATCGATTACGTGAACTAAGAACCGAAAAGAATCTTTCATTAAGAGAATTAGCTGAAAAACTTGAGTTATCTTACTCATCTGTTGGAAAATATGAACGTGATGAAGCTCAACCTTCTTTTGATATTCTGTTTAAATTAGCTGATTTTTTTGATGTATCAATTGATTATCTTATTGGATATACTGACATACGAACTAAAGAACTAACAATTCAAAATATTTCCAAGCAGACAGGTCTATCTGAGAATGCTGTCAGAGAATTAAAACATCTATATACAGCATCTAAATCTGATTCAGAGGTTGGAAAATGCTATCTCTATAAAATAAATACCATTAATATACTTTTAGATTCCCATAATTATGCTTTAGATGAATTATCAAATTATCTATATTTTTCAGCTACGCATTTTAAAAATTTTTATGATAATTCAAGCCAATCGCTTCAACCAATTTCACAATTAGAGCTTTGGGATGATTACAATAAAACAAGTTATTCTGACGATTGGGATATGTGGTCTAACGCCTTACTTTTATTAGTAATTAATGAGTTGACAACAATACGCTCGTCCATAAATTCTAATAGACATATAAATGAATCTAAGGACACTCACAAAAATTCTTAATCAACTTTTTGCCCAATGGCTTTATACTATTTTTTCTTAACAAAAGAGCCCTACACAGACTACACTGTATAAGGCTCTTTTGCTACTATTTTTATATTTAAAATTAACATATTTGCTTTAAATATAGTTCTTCATAATATTTCAAATGAATATGCACATTCCAAATGATCTTTATTCAAATCTGAGAAGTTAATACTATCTTTATTTTGATTAATCTCATTATCACCATATCTATATATTTGAAACTCATATGAACCTTTTCCCGGAAAATACATTCCACTTACATGCTGAACCGAATTAAACTCCATGCGCATTTCTTCACTTCCAAGTTTCCCCGTACCATTATCATTTTTTATGTTCTGACCACTTTTTTCTAATGTAAACTGATTAACTATCGTTGCTTGTCTTTCGTTAGGGTTATGTGAAGCATTATCTAATTGTTCTATTGCGCATATAAGATTTATTTTGGATTCATTTGTTGTTCCGTTTATTAATGTTACAATATCAAACGAAATTTTATTTTCTTCTCCCATTTGTATTGTATCAAAAATATCTTTTATAAATGTCAAATCATCATCAGCTTCTCTACAAAGTAATATATTAAAATTCAATTTATTTTCCATCTTTTTTAGTCCACTTTCCACTATTTCTGTTTTTAATCGTTTTTTGTTCTGTATATGAGTTTCTACTATTTCCCTTTCTATATATTGTATCTGCCGTAGCATCAGGTAAGACATCTATTTTGCCCTGTAATTCATCTATACTCTTTTTTAGTTCAAGTATGTTATCTTTCACCTCTGAGTTAATATCTTTCACAATGTTTGCTGTTGTGTGTAATTCCTGAATTGTCTCTAACATTTGATTACGAATCCCCTCTGTTGTCACCTCTCCAGATATACTCATAATTATAGCAATCACTGATAGAATAATTGATGTGACCGTACTAGCCATACTTAATTGTGCAACGAAATCGACCTGTTGTGCCGTATTCGTTATAATAATCCATATACATATACCAATACATATACACGCAATGTATCGACTATGAATTTTATTTTTTTCATATTTTAGCCTCATTTCAGATTCATGTAATTCTTTTTTATCATCATCTTCTCTTTTAATTATCTTAAGCATCCTCACACCTCTTTATCGTTTGCCTTTATTCTATATTATCCGCCACTGTTTTGCAATATTCATTTGGGATTCTATTGACTATGACTAATATAACATAAAACCATTGGCTAATTAGTAATACGCTAATATATTTCCTTTCATTATTAACATCTGTTTCCCGGCGGGGCTCTGACGTACACACTCATCACTCCCCGTCCTCTTCAAAAAATGTTATTCCCAAATTCTCACTTTTTGGCTTAAAGTCTAAATGCGGCGGGCTGTCTGACATGATGAAATTGCGGCCGAACACCGCCATCCATTCCGTCATTGTATGCGTCCTTAAGAATGCCCTCTGTGCATCCTCCTCCAGCTGCTGCCGGAGTTGTGCGTTATGGTGTACCGCTTCCGGTCCTTCCGTGTGGTGCCGCAGGCACAGATACACCTTAAGACCATACGCTTCCGACAGCCTTCTGTTGGCACGCCCGAAGATGACATGGTGCTCCTGCAGGTTATCCTGCCTGTCATATATGCCATACAGCTTTGCACACAGATAACAGCAGCCGTCCGCCTTATTCTGCATGATGCTTTTCATTGATTTTCAGATGCAGCCTGCGTATGTCATCCCTCATGCACTGCTGGTAAGTGTGGTGCCTGTCCTCTGCCCGGACTGCTGCCGTCTTCTGTGCTATTGCCTGCCACTCGTCCGCATTTGCTATCAGGTCCCCGCGTGCTGACAGATAGCCGTTATTCTTCCAGCGTGGAAGGTATTCATTGACCGCCATGTTGAAGAACCTGTTCGGCGTGTAAAAAGTGACCTCGCATTTAGACTTTAAGCGGTTTACAGCCTCTGCCGCCGCCTGCACGTATGATGTGTTCTCCGTGCTGTCTTCAAGCTCTGTATGCTTAGTGAGTGTCACAGGATCCTGCCCCGGCTGCATATGTACTTCCATGATAAATTCATAGACGCCTGATGCATGACGTGGTCCCCGCCATGTGCTCTCAACATAGATATTCACATGCTGCATCACTGCCTCCTTTCTGCTTTCGCTTTATTCGTGTCTCCGTGTAATGGATGGAGCTGTAGCCAGTGTATGGATTAACACCGATGACTACAGAATCTTTGTCAATATAGAATCCTTCATGTGGCTTCGGTCCGTCACGCAGGATCTTCCTGACAGTACGGCGTGAGTATTCTTTCTTCACCGGCTCCGGGCGGACAAGATTGCGGGAGGAGCTGTACTTAATCAGCTTCCCCCTGTCAGGTTCATCGAAGAGCGACATCTGCCCCTCTATCTCTTCCGGCTCCTTTACTATGTACTCAGCAAGGCTTTTGAACCCGCCGCACTCATATGTGCTTGTCCAGTTCACCCTGCCATGGATCCATAGTCTCTGTATGATCCTGTCTGCATCCGGTACACGGTTAACAAGAATATGTATGTGGATGCCTCCCTGTTTACCAAGTTCAATTCTGTAGATGAACTTAAGCGGCACATGAAGCTTTTTATATGCGGTGCGAAGTTTTCTGAGGAATTTTGAAAGGTCAGCCTGTACCTCTCTCACTTCCTTACGTGTTCCTTCAGGATATTTGAGCGTGTTCCATAAGTCGCCTTCCTTAAAGTTTGCCTTGATGAGCCTGCGCATCCCAATTTCCCTGTTCCGCTGGTTCTGCCTCTTCACCTGCTCCGGTGTTGCCTTGCGGCGTGGTGCCCTCTTCTCACCCTTTGCACCATACCTGCCGGCATACACAATATCTGTCTCTATGCTGTTGTCAAAAATCCATTCGTACTGTCTGTATGCCATGCCGTTGTCCTAACTTTAATATACTGATATAGTTATAAAAATGAGCCGCCCGGCCCCATGTTTATTGACTTTGCAGCTCCGCAATGGTATACTTTGGATGTATTGTAGTTTCCATTGCGGAACCTGGGCTGATGCGTTTTGCCGAATGCATCAGCTCTTTTTAAATTCAACTCTTACAGGCATGCTGTGTTCATACGTCATGTCGCGCTTTATGCACTCCTCATACGCTTTACTGACCCATTTATCAACAAATCTGCCTTCTTTCACATCTTCATGCACATCACCATGTATTCCGAACAGCTCTTCTCGCAGGCTGTTGTCTGCTTCTATGAAGATGGCAACTGTTACGGCTGTATCATAACAGTGCTTTGCCTTGTAATACTGCTTGTCCTTCATTGCCTGCTCAAAAACGTCTGGGAGCCCCCGGAGCCTGTCCACTATCTGCTCACTGTTTAACATCGTCCCTCCATAGCCTGTCCTATCCATGCAGGACTTCAACTATCCTGCCATTCTCAATTACAAACTCAAATCCAAGCTCATTGAGCCTGTACAGGTCCTCAAGTGTGGCCGTGCCACCATAAATCAAATTAGTATCCATCTTTCTTCTCTCCTTTCAATATTTTCAGATTCAAAAACCATCTCTGTTGTTTTTCACTGCCGGTTATCCTATAATCAAGTAAAAATATGTGAGGTATTACAATGAACACCATTGAAATAATTTTTACAGTAATAAATATCTGCCTAACCGCCGTAAGTGTGTCATGCGCTATTTTTGCCGCCAAGCAGACACGCACACAGACCAAATTAATGGAAAAGCAGATTGAGCTTTCTCAGGAACCTGATTACGCTCTTTCAAGCCATTTGGATTCTATTAAAAGGTCCATTTATCAGGTAAGCGACAGCATCAAAGAATTAAAATAATGAGCCAGATGACATCTATTGCAAGTACTGTCACTGATGCTGTTATCAATATTCTTATAGTTCTTTCCTTCTTTGCCTGTATCCGCTTAATCTCTTCAAATATCTCAGATTCTGTCATTCTGCCATTATCCATTAATAATCTCCTTTATCTGTCAAGCATAGCTCTTGAATCTACCAGCGAAGAAAGTGCCTGTATTTCTCTTACATAATCACATTCGCTTAATGTTAATTTGCCATCAATTATCTTGTCTGCTACTGAGATTATGCATTCATCAAGCTTAGGCTTGATTCTGCTTTCTTCCTGCTCAATACTGCCGCTCTGTTCTCTGCTTCTGACTTTTAGTCTTTCAGCAATACCTTCATGGATTTCTATCATTTCCTGCTCATCTCCTCTTCAACCCTGATGAGGAATCTCGCTGTTGCCTCCTCAAATGCCTTGCGACGTTTGGCTCTCTCCTCATCTGATATATCCGGAGTGTTCAGCACTACAGTACAACCTTCAAGTTCTATTACTCTCTCCATGCCGTTCTCCTTTCATGTTCTGCTGTATCCTATGCGGTACAGCGTGTCTGTGTTACTCTTAATCATTTACCATTTTTTTATTTTGACTTGTCTTTTTCTTCTCCGCACCCTATAATTGTCTTATCAGTCCACGTACTGAAATACAAATTAAAGGATGTGCAAATATGTCAGATACTGGTGAAATGATTTTTTCTATAAATGAACTCGTTACAATCTCTACTGCATTACAATCCCAGATTGAAGATTGTCTGGAATATCTTACAGACTCTGATCTCACTATTGCTGATAAAGTTCGGCTCAGCAATGTTATTCAGTACAGTAAATCTGCCTCTGCTCGGATTAACACTATTTTCAAAGAGCTTGACTTCAACCCTGAAAAAAATTAATACAACACACTCTCTTCAGAACACGAGCCTGTCTTTCAGGGTTGGCTTGTGTTTTTTTCTTAAGCTTTATTCCCCACTGTACTTTTATTACTTTAGGGCGCTCATATTTAATTGTATAAGACGCTTCTTCCTTCTTCACTTTCCTCATCTCCCTTCCTGAAACTTATTAAGCATTCATCGTTCTTCTCGCTTTTAGCGAGTTTTCTTTCCAAAAAAAATGCAGTCTAATGGCATCTTATATAGTGCTGATAGTCTCTGCGTCTCATCGTAATTAGGTATTTTTTCGCATTTCTCCCATCGTCTCACGGTGGACCGGTCAACATTCATTGCTTTTGCTACCTGTGCCTGCGTTAATTCTGCATTTACCCTTGCAGCCGCAAGGCTAATCTGTATTCGCTCCAACTTTTATCATCTCCTTTCAAATTCCCCGTATAGCCGTTAGGTCAGCTAACTCCTCTACTGTTTGCTATCATCCCTTTTTATTAATCTGTACAGTAATACAATAGCTGTTGCGTTCAGCATAATTTGCACCATATCAAGTACACTTTTCAGCGTTTCCAACATATCTTTCACCTCCTAATGATTTATATATTGACAATAATTTATTTTAAAGGTATTCTTTCATCAAGGGGAGATTTCTCTCCCCCCCACTCTTAATCAAATAATTTACTTATAAAGTCAATTAAATGTGTTAAGAGTTCGATGATGGCAGAAGCGAGGAGAACATTTGCGAGGTGTTTTTCGCTTCTGTTTTTTTCATACCTTTTCTTAGACATTTCGTTTTTCTCCTTTCATTTGATGATGTTATTTTAACTCGCTTTCGGCGAGATGTCAACCCTTAAAGCGAGATTTTTTAATCTTTTTGTTGTTTTTGTCTCGCTTTTATGCTATGGTATATTCATAAGGAGGTATCAACTATGTCTGATAACGAATATAAACGAATTTTTTCATATAATTTGAGACACTTTATGCAAATTCGCGGCAAAACCCAAAAGGACTTAATGACTGATTTAGGTTTTAGCTCCTCAACCGTATCTAATTGGTGTACGGGAGAGAAACTTCCTCGAATGGATAAGGTACAAATGCTTGCAGATTATTTACATATTAATAAATCTGATCTTCTTGAAGACAAACCATTACAGTCTTCCGTCAAGGCCGTAACAATCAACGTCCTTGGCCGCGTAGCAGCCGGCATACCAATAGAGGCTACAACCGATATTATAGACACCGAAGAGATTCCTGAAGAGATGGCTAAAACAGGCGACTTCTTTGCTCTTAAGATAAAAGGCAACTCAATGGAGCCTCGTATTATGGACGGTGATGTCGTAATTGTCCGCAAACAGGATGAAGCCGAGAATGGCGATGTTATTATTGCTATGGTGAATGGTGATGACGCCACCTGCAAGCGCCTGAGAAAATACAAGGACGGCATTGAGCTTATATCAAACAATCCTTCATACAAGCCTATGTTCTTCTCTGATATGGACGTGCAGACAAAGCCCGTCAGAATTATCGGTAAGGTTGTTGAGCTGAGAGGGAAGTTCTGACGAATATATAGATTAGCGTTTATAAAATAAATTTAGTGTTGACTTTTGAGGACACAAATGGTAACATTCATATATGCATAAAATAATATTTTATGTATATACTTATTTGGAACGAACTCCGGTGTCCTTCGGGCCCGGGGTCTTTTTATTTTGTGGAGGAACTAATGGATAAGGTATTTAAAACCTATGATGAACAAATTAATATCTTAGCAGCAAGAGGTGTGGATATCTCCACACCTGAAAAAAGAAGTTATGCCAAAAAAGCTTTACAACATTATGGATATTATAACTTAATTAACGGATATAAAAAGCCTTTTCTCAAGAGTGAATCTGAAGATTCAGGGGATGTATATAAAAATGGTACAACCATAAATGAATTGAGAGCTCTTTATGACTTTGATGATAGATTGCGCAAAATATTTCTAAAATACATCCTAGTTGTTGAATCTAATTTAAAAAGTCTTATTGCTTATTCTTTTTCTCAAGCACATGGTCATGAGAATTATTTAATATATACAAATTTTAATACTAACATGCGAGATGCAAATAAATATATCATGGAAGTCATTGCCGATATTCAAAAACAGCTTTCATATCATACCGGTGATCCATGCATTTCTCATTATCTTAAAAATTATGGATACGTTCCTCTATGGGTGCTTAATAGTATCTTAACTTTGGGTACTATGAGTAAATTTTATAAAATAATGAAACAACCGGAACGTCAGAATGTTTCCAAGCCATTTAAATTAATGGATAATGAGCTTGAAAATATTCTTATGTATATTACACCAATCAGGAATTTCTGCGCACATAACAATAGACTATATTGCTACAGAACAAAAAATCCATTAACAGATACTAAGATTCATGCTACTTTGAATATTCCAAGACTTGAGGAAGGGAAGCATGAATACGCTTATGGGAAGCGCGATTTATTTGCTGTAATGATCGCTTTACACCCTTTGCTTCCAAAATTATCATATAAGAAGATGATAAAAGAACTTTCAAATGCACTTAATATATTTCGTAAAAATATGGTTGTGCTACAGGAAAATGAAATTCTAGATATGATGGGATTTCCAGAATCCTGGAAAGAAGATTTACTAAGTCTTTAACACAACCAATAAAAGCCCACGTGCTACCAACACAAGATATTATAAAACACAATAGAAGGGAGATTTATATATGAGTAGACATAAAAGCAAAGAGGAACTGGAAGCCCATAAAGCATCTGCTTTATCTGCTGTAGATTCATTATTAACCCAATATATACAATCCAACAACCCTGCCATTAATGGAAAAGCCGACAAGCTATGTTATTGGCTTGAAGATTATATGAAATTTCTAGAATATGAACCACAATTTTCTCCAACCAGCTTGCGTCGTTATAAGCGCGGTGAAATAATAAAAGTTCATTTAGGATATAATATCGGCAGTGAAGAAGGTGGATTACATTACGCTGTTGTCCTGGACAACGCCAACTCTATATATTCCCCTGTCATTACGATTTTACCATTAACTTCAGTAAAACCTAATGTAGACACTTCCAACTTGCGTCCGGGATGTATATATTTGGGTAATGAGCTATTTACAAGCTTAAGTGCAAAAGTATCAAGCCACTATAAGTATGCAAATACTGAACTTGATAAAATAAGACAGAGTATTTCCCTATTGGATACATCATCTCCGTTATATACTGATTTATTAGATAATCTGCAGCAACGCTTAAATGATATGAAAGAAGAAGCTGAGCTTATTTCAAAAATGAAAACTGAGATTCAGAAAATGAAAGTCGGAAGTATTGGATTACTTAACCAAATAACAACAATAAGTAAGATCCGTATTTACGATCCAAAAACGAATCAAAATATCCTCAGTGGAATCAAGCTTTCAAATGAGAAACTAGATTTGATAGATGATAAAATAAAACTGCTTTATACAAAAGTCACAAAATCAGAATAAATTTTTATACTTTTTGCATATTTCATTTGACATTGTCATAGACTAATTATATAATGAATGTACACAAAAACATTGCCGTTAACCGGCAGTATATAAGACACAGTCCCTAGCGGACAGCATTCATTATGAAAGGTCTCACAGCAATGTGAGGCCTTTTGTATTTACAAAAATAAAAGCCCCTGTGCTACCAACACAAGAGCTTTACCGATATCTACCAAGCCGGAGCCTGATACAATACCAAAACACATTTCATATTGTATCATATAATGCGCCCGGCTTGCAAGTAGGCGTATTTTTTATACCATTTTTTCATACTTTTAAGAAGGAGGATGCAATATGAACAGTTATGATATCTCATTCAGACCGGAAGAGGTTATACAGTATCTTCGCAAGTCCCGTTCTGATGACCCTAACATGACAATTGAAGAGGTGCTTGAGAAGCATGAGCATATGCTCCGTGACTTTGCAGTTAATCACTTCGGTGCTCCGGTGCCTGACAGCAACGTGTACAGGGAAGTAGCATCCTCTGAGACTATAGACGGACGCCCGGAGATGCTCCGTCTGCTCCGTGCCATTGAATCGCCTGATATACGTGCCGTCCTTGTTGTTGATGTGCAGCGTCTTAGCCGTGGTGACCTTGAAGATGCCGGAAGGCTTATGAAGCTTTTAAGATACACCAATACGCAGGTAATAACTCCCATGAAGACATATGACTTAAGGGATGAGTGGGACCGTGATATATTTGAACGTGAGCTTAAGCGTGGCAACGAATACCTTGAATACTTTAAGAAGATACAGGCGCGTGGACGCCTGCAGTCTGTTCAGGAGGGTAACTATCTCGGCTCAAAGCCTCCATACGGATATGACAGGGCTGTAATCCGTATCGGCAAGAAGAACTGTCCTACCCTTGCAGTCAATAAGGAGCAGGCTGACGTAGTGCGCCTTATATATGAGCTGTATGTCAACAAAGACTGGGGAGCACAGCGTATTGCCAACCACCTTGACAGCCTTGGGATACATCCGCTGCACAATGCTCATTGGAACCCTGCCGTTATTAAGGATATTCTCCGCAACTATCATTACATTGGCAAGGTTGTATGGAACCGGCGCAAGACAATAACTGTTGTTGATAATCAGGAGGTTTATAAGACACGCCCCTGGAATGAGAACATGCTTATATTCGATGGACGCCATGAAGCTATCATAAGTGAAGAGCTGTTCCACGCCGCACTTGCAAGGCAGGGACGTTCCCACCGGTGCCACCCCGATACCAGGGTGTCCAATGTGTTTGCATCTATCCTGCACTGCTCCTGCGGCTACAGCATGAGCCTGCGGCATGATGGGCGCGGCAGCCTGCGTCTGTCATGTGATGACCAGCGGCATTGTAAGAGCGGAAGCATTGGCTATGAAGAGCTGGTTGATTATATCTGTAAGGTGCTTACTGCCTACATAGATGATTTTAAGATTAAGGTTAAGCATGATAATGCTAACGAAGTGGATATACACAGAGCGCTTGTCACGGACCTTGAGGCGCGGCTTACAGCGCTTGAAGCCAAGGAAGTAAAGCAATGGGAAGTATACTCAATGGAAGGCATGCCGCGGGCTATATTCGATAAGCTCAATAAGCAGGTCAAGGAAGATAAAGCAGAGGTTGAGCGTGCTCTTAAGCAGGCAAGAAAGGATTCGCCGGATCCGGTTGACTACCGGGAGCGTATAGCGAAGTTTGGTGACGCACTTAATGCATTGCAGAATCCTGCCGCAAGTGCTGAGATTAAGAATCAGTATCTTAAGGCGATAATAAATGACATGATATATACCCGTCCTGGTGCCGTAAGGCTGACGGCGGATAATTGTTCAGATTATGGTATAAATTATAAAGATATGGCTAAAAGAGGTGGATGGTATTCTCCTCCGTTCAGGCTTGAGATTAAGTTCAGATTCTGAAATCAGGTAAAAAAAGGCCTCCAATCCCAGCAGCAGAGCCACAGTTATCATTGTGGCGCCGGTTCTTCCGTGCCTATATCAGTCAATATTCCCGCCACTTCCCTGTATGGCATTGTGTATCTCTGTGACAGATATCGCATTGATGCTCCAAGTTCACCGTCAGGGCCGCCGTACTGGCTTATTACCATAGCTGCCATCGCCGGGTCAGGATTCTTGATATTTACAGGGTATTCAAGTCTTTTTTCATAATTCCACATATCTAACAGCCCTCCACTTCCCAAGGCATAGGTGTTGCCACCCAGCTCCAGTAGTTGTCATTCATAACATTTGTATTAAGAAGCGGTCCGTATTCTCTTGAATACATCTCCATGACATGGCTGTAGCGTCTCTTTATCTGATTATAATAGTTAAGGGCATCAGCGTCAGACGGGTGCGTATCGAGATAAAGCACTGTCTCAACAATTGCAAAGCCAAGCTGATATATCTCATTCATAAGTGTCTGGTGGTCAGGTACCGGCATCGGCCTTCTCTCAGGTCCCGGTCCGCCGGCAGGCATCATCTGGGGATTACCATTATTCCCCGTCATCATGCTTCCATCCTTACATGTTCCCGGACATGTCTGGCATGAAGGCTGGCACTGTGGCTGTACTGCCGGCTGCGGCATCGGCTGGCGGTCCTGTCTGTACTGCACGTTGCGGCGGTTCATATTAGAATTCATCATATTACCTGCCACCTCCCATAAATGGTTTGTACAGAGTTTTAAATAACGTACCGCAGCGAAGTGCTTCATCAAGAGCAAACAGGCTGTTCCATTCCTGCCACGGCACATATGTCATAGCAAGCGGAGCTGATGGTGGAATCTGTTGTCTTTCCATAAAAAAATCTCCATATTGTTTTCTATACTATTCTATGGAGATTTGTGGAAATTGTTCGTATTTAAATGTAGTCTGATATATATGGGCTTCTTATTCTGTAATCATTTTCCCCTGAATAATATCAGTTCTCCTGAATGGCCTCCTTGAGAGTTCTCCATCCGAGCACTGCGCATTTTACACGGGCAGGCATATGAGCTATATCCTTAAGTGCAGAAGCTTCTTCAAGGCTGTCAATCTCCTCCTCTGTTGCCTCGCCCTTTATCATCTTCATGAATATCTCGCCCATCTTAAGAGCCTCTTCCTTCTTCCTGCCGATAACCATTCCAAGCATGATATCTGCAGAAGCCTGTGATATTGCACATCCGTCGCCTACAAAGGCTCCGTCAGTTATAACATCACCATCAACCTTAAGCTTAAGCCATATATCATCTCCGCAGCTTGGATTAACTCCTTCAAGTACGATATCCGCATCAGGAAGGTCATGCTTGAATTCAGGACGTATGTTGTGCTCCGTCAGTATCTCGTTATAAAAACTTCTATTCTCCATATCCCATTCTCTCCCTTACGCTTGCAACACTCTTAACAAATGCATCAGCCTCTTCCTCAGTATTATAGAACATAAAGCTTGCTCTTGTTGTTGAATTAACGCCAAGATATGCAAGCAGCGGCTGTGCGCAGTGATGTCCGGCACGTACTGCTATACCGTCGGCAATAAGCACCTCACTTACATCATGCGGATGTACATTATCAATTGCAAATGTAATAATGCCTGTGTGCTCTTCCGCCCTATCCGAACCAAATATATGAACATGCGGAATATTCTTCATTCCTTCAAGAGCACGCCGGGTAACAGCAAGTTCTCTCTCCTGCATATAATCAAATCCTACCGACTGAATATACTTAATTGCAGCATCAAGCCCTGCTGCACCTGCTGCATTGACAGTACCGGCTTCAAACTTATGCGGAAGCTCGGCAAACTTGGCACCGTCTCTTGTAACTGAGTCAATCATCTCTCCGCCTGATAAGAACGGAGGCATCTTATCAAGCAGTTCCCTGCGTCCGTAGAGGACACCGATTCCCATAGGTCCCATAAGCTTGTGACCTGAGAATGCAAAGAAATCTGCCCCAAGTGCCCTCACATCAATTGCCATATGCGGTGTACTCTGAGCTCCGTCAACTACCATAACCGCACCCTTAGCATGTGCAAGTGCAGCCACCTCTGCTATCGGATTCTCACGTCCGAGCACATTAGATACATGTGTCATTGCAACAAGCTTTGTCTTATCCGTTATAAGTGCGGCCACCTTATCAAGATCAACGCTTCCATCCTGCTCGCACTCGATAAACTTAAGAGCGGCACCAGTCTGTCTTGATACCATCTGCCATGGGAGAAGGTTGCTGTGATGCTCCATTATTGAGACAACTATCTCATCGCCGGCGCTGATATTAGTAAGACCATAGCTGTATGCTACAAGGTTGAGTCCTTCTGTTGTATTGCGTGTAAATATAATCTCTTCTGTTGAGGATGCATTTATAAAATTCTTAACAGTAACTCTTGCATTCTCATATATATCAGTTGCCTCCACGCTGAGCGGATATGAACCGCGCAGTGGATTGGCATTATGATTTCTGTAAAAATCCATCTCCGCATCTATAACGGACTGCGGACGCTGCGATGTTGCCGCATTATCAATATATATTGTCCTGTCCTGCATAAGAAGCGGAAAGTCCTGACGATAGTCATATGAATTATTCGTCATATCCAAGCACCTCCTTAAGACCGTCACTTATGATATTCTGTGTTTCTTCATCCTCTGTCATTCTTGAAAGCCTGTCGATTGAAGCTCTTGCCATAATATTCTCTGCATGCTCCCTGTCAATTCCCCTGCTTTCAAAGTAAAACAGCGTATCATCATCAAGCTCACCGATTGTAGCTCCGTGATTACCTACAACATTTTCCTCAGCACACAGTATAAGCGGAATCGTCTTATTCTGCACATCATCACCAAGCATAAGCACTGTCTCCTGCTCATTGCCTACAGCATTAACGGCCCCCCTCTTAAAGTCAATCGTGCCTCTGAATACCTTCTTAGATGCGTCCTTAAGTGCTCCGCCGGCATTGATCTCACTCTCCGTCTCTCTGCCTGTATGATTAGCAACAACATTGATGTCTATTTTCTGCTCATGCTGTCCTATATATCCTATATCAGCCTTCAGGCTGCTCTTCTCACCTGAAAGTTCAAAGCGGCTGTCTGAGTATACATCGCCCTTGCCAAGGAATACCTGAATAAGCTCAACTCTAGCGCCTTTTGCACATTCACCCTTTATCTCGTTATATAATACGGCATTCTCTTCGGTATGCTGTGTCTGTACAAGACGCACAACCGAATTCTCATGTGCAATAATCTCTGTATGGACCGCAAGATTATACCTTGTGCCATAATTCATGAATACCGTAAGCTCTCCGCCTGTCATGGCTTCCAGCCTTATATTTTTATTACTGTATTCGTCAACTGTATTAACATGAATTCTCACAGGCTCATGCTTCTCTGCTTTTGCTGCCGTTACCGTCTGTGATTCAAGTTCAACTGTATTGCTTCTGTCCCATGGAAGCTTTGTTTCGTTAACATCAAGCCAGTACCATGTCTTGGCAGGCAGTCTGTTGATAATTATATTTTCATTGTTTGTCATATCAGCCAATACTTCCTTTCATCTCAAGACGTATAAGATTATTCATCTCAACGGCATACTCAAGTGGCAGCTCCTTAGAAACATTGTCAGCGAATCCACTTACGATAAGTGCTCTTGCATCCTCTTCACTCATGCCTCTTGACATAAGATAGAACACCGCATCATCACTTATACTTCCAATCTTGGCTTCATGTCCGACCGCTGCGTCCTTAGTACGGATGTCCATAGCCGGAATTGTATCAGATCTTGACTCTGAATCAAGCATAAGTGACTGGCATGATACCGCAGACTTTGCATTAGATGCATTCTTCTGCACAACAACACTGCTTCGGAATGTACTTATTCCACCGCTCTTGCTTATTGAACGTGTATTCATATATGAACTTGTATCCGGTGCCGCATGGATTACCTTGGCACCCGTATCAAGGTTCTGTCCTTCACCGGCGAATGTTACACCGGTGAACTCCATCTTAGAACCCCTTCCCTTGAGAATACTCATAGGATAGAGATAACTTACATGTGAACCAAATGAGCCTGACACCCATTCAATCGTACCGCCCTCTTCTACAAGTGCACGCTTTGTATTAAGGTTGTACATATTCTTAGACCAGTTCTCAATTGTCGAGTATCTGAGCTTTGCATCCTTTTTAACAAAAAGCTCAACGCATCCCGCATGCAGGTTGGCAACATTATACTTAGGTGCTGAACATCCCTCGATAAAGTGAAGGCTTGCTCCTTCATCAACAATTATAAGTGTATGCTCAAACTGTCCTGCACCCTTGGCATTAAGTCTGAAATATGACTGAAGAGGTATTGAAACATCAACGCCCTTCGGTACATATACAAATGAGCCGCCAGACCACACAGCTCCGTGAAGTGCCGCGAACTTATGGTCTCTGGGTGTTACAAGCTTCATAAAGTACTCATATACCATATCGGCATATTCACCCTTAAGCGCGCTCTCCATATCAGTATAGATTACGCCCTGTGCTGCAACCTCATCCTTTACATTGTGGTATACAAGCTCTGAATCGTACTGTGCACCGACACCTGCAAGCGACTTTCTCTCAGCCTGCGGAATACCAAGTCTTTCAAATGTATCCTTAATATCCTGTGGAACATCTTTCCAGTCACCCTGCATCTTTGTGTTAGGTCTTACATACGTTGCAATATGCTCCATATCAAGACCCTCAATTGAAGGACCCCAGTCAGGTATCTTCATGCCATTATATATCTCGAGTGACTTCAGTCTGAACTCATGCATCCATTCCGGGTCATTCTTCTCTTTTGATATCTTATCAACTATCTCAGGTGTAAGTCCTGCTTCTATTCTATAAGCATCATGCTCTTCATCCCTGATATCATAGACACTTCTGTCTATATCATCTACATGACTCTTTTCTTTCATTCCAATACTCCAATCCAGCGTATTATAATAATCTGCAATAATCAGATCAGATAATGCCGGGCAAAAGCCCCAACTATATATTCTATATATTATTTACGCCTTTATATCTTCAAATCCATTTTCATTAATCTCATCAACGAGTGATGCATCGCCTTCTCTTCCAATCTTTCCTTCTTCCATTACATGTGTTACATCAACATGAAGTGACTCAAGGATTCGTGTACTGTGTGTTATAATAAGGAGGCTTCCCCTGCATTGCTCCTTGTAAATGCTTATGCCCTTTGATACTGTGCGGACAGCGTCAACATCAAGACCTGAATCTGTCTCATCAAGGATTGCAAGTGACGGTTCAAGCATAAGCATCTGAAGAATCTCAGCCTTCTTCTTCTCACCGCCTGAGAATCCGACATTAAGATCTCTCTCTGCATAAGATTCATCCATTGAAAGAAGTTCCATTGTCTGTGCAAGCTTCTTCTTATAATCCCAGAGGCGTACTCTCTTGCCTGTCTTCTGCTCAAGTGCGCTTCTGATAAATGCACTCAGTGTAACTCCGGGTACTTCCAGCGGATTCTGAAATGAAAGGAATATGCCCTTCTTAGCTCTCTCATTGACAGGCATATTGGTAATGTCCTCGCCATTGAATATTATCTGTCCTTCTGATATTGAATATCTTGGATTGCCCGTAACAGCATATCCGAGAGTTGACTTACCGGTTCCGTTAGGCCCCATAAGTACATGCGTCTCATCTTCACCTATAGTAAGGTTAACACCATGAAGAATCTCTTTATCTTCGATGTTAACGTGTAAATTCTTTACCTCTAATAATGATTTGCCAGCCATATAATCCTCCTGCTATATATTATTAATTATTGTCGTGTGATGCAGTACAATGCTGCATACTGCTGCCTGACACCAGATCTGCGAGCGTATGTCCGTCAAGATACTCATTAATCGCATCTCCAAGTCCCTTCCAGAACGGCAGTGTATAACACTCATTCGTAAGGTCGCACTTCTTCGTATCAGGAGCAAGACATGCAACCGGTGCAAGGTCGCCCTCAGTCAGTCTGAGTATATCTCCGACCCTGTATTCCTCCGGTGACTTTATCAGGCAGTAACCGCCGCCTTTGCCACTTGCACTCCTGACCATATGTCCCTTGGACAGTATAGTCATTATACTTTCCAGATATTTTAAGGAGATACCCTGTCTGGCCGATATTTCCTTCAACGGAATAAAATCTCCCGTTCCATGCTGCGCCAGATCAGTCATAACCCTCAGGGCATATCTGCCCTTAGTCGATATCATCATACTCTACTCCAATCGCATTTACAGTATTTATTGCGTATATGAATTGTATCGCCTATTTACCTACTATGTCAATAGGTGAATAGCATGTATTTATTTCTGTACAATTTTTCTCAACCAGATAATTAATTATATATATTTTTTCATATGATTATATTGATTATATCATTTATATACCCGTATATATTATTACAATAAAATAGCCATGACATCCTTTGTTTGATTAGGTGTCACAGCTATTTTAATATTATTTTATTATTTACCTTAAATATCCACACTCTTTTCTCATCTTCCAATAATTCTTAATTTATGGTATCATTAATTATTGCTGTCTATCGTTTGCGATAGTCAGGGGTAAATAATGTATTAGAAAGAGGAAAACAATGAAACAAAGAGAAACCTTTGCATCAAGACTTGGCTTCATCCTTGTATCCGCCGGATGCGCCATAGGTCTTGGAAACGTATGGAAGTTTCCCTATATCTGTGGCCAATACGGGGGTGCCGCATTTATAGTTATCTATCTGGTATTTCTTGCCATCCTGGGACTTCCTATTTTAGTGTGCGAATTTACCATAGGCCGCGCAAGCCGCGGAAGCATGGCCGTCGCACTTGATACTCTCGAGAAGAAAGGGACTCGCTGGCACCGCCTTAAGTGGGGCTGTATGGCAGGTTCATATCTTCTTATGATGTTCTACACACTTGTCGGCGGATGGATGCTGTTCTATATGTGGAAATATGTTTCCGGTCAGATTGTCGGACTTGACACGGTACAGATTGCCGGTTCCTTCTCAGACATGCTCCAGTCACCTGTACAGATGACCGGATGGATGATTGCAGCCGTTGTTATTGCATTTGGAATATGTGCGCTTGGTCTTCAGAACGGAGTAGAGAAAATCACAAAAGTGATGATGATGATTCTTATTGTTCTTATGATAGTACTTGCGCTGCACTCCCTTGTGCTTCCGGGTGCGTCAGAGGGTGTAAGATTCTATCTTGTTCCTGATTTTAATAATATGAAAGATTACGGAATCGGCAATGTTGTATTTGCGGCAATGTCACACGCATTCTTCACACTCAGCGTAGGTATCGGTTCAATGGAGATATTCGGAAGCTACCTTAACAAAGAGCGCAGTCTGTTAAGTGAATCAATAAATGTTGTGCTTCTCGACACATTTGTTGCTCTTACAGCAGGCTTTATCATTATTCCGGCATGCTTTGCATACGGTGTACAGCCTGATGCCGGTCCTCCACTTCTGTTCATTACACTGCCTAATGTGTTCAATCACATGGCAGGAGGCAGAATCTGGGGATGTGCTTTCTTTATATTTATGTCATTTGCTGCACTTTCAACGATAATTGCAGTATTTGAAAGTATAATATCATTCTATATAGATCTTGGCGGATGGACACGTTCACAGGCCGTTAAGTTCAATATTATACTTATAATAATATTATCAATTCCGGCAGTACTCGGATATAATGTCCTGTCAGGAATTCAGCCGATTGGAGCCAACTCTACGATAATGGATCTTGAAGATTTCCTTGTATCGTACAATCTCCTTCCTCTCGGAAGCCTCATGAGCGTGCTGTTCTGTACACATAACAACGGATGGGGCTGGAACAGCTTTATTACCGAAGCTAACACAGGACTCGGAATGAAATTTCCTGCATGGATAAGATTTTACATGACTTACATACTTCCGCTTATTATCGTAGTCATCTACCTAAAGGGCTACTATGATACATTTGCCGGACAGGGTACGGCAGTACTTACAGGCTGGATGATATTTGCGCTCCTGCTTGTCGGAATAATAATCTATACAGCATTTGCAAAAATCAGGAAAGGAAATTAATTATGACATCAAGAGAAAATTTCAGTTCAAGACTTGGTTTCATCCTCGTATCAGCAGGATGCGCCATCGGTCTTGGCAATGTGTGGAAGTTCCCGTATATCTGCGGACAATACGGGGGTGCGGCATTTATCGCCATTTATCTTGTATTTCTTGCTATACTCGGTCTCCCGATTATAATATGTGAATTTGCGGTAGGACGCGGAAGCGGTCACGGCATGGCTGTTGCATTTGACATACTTGAAGCAAAAGGTTCACGCTGGCACTGGCTTAAGTGGATCAGCATACTCGGCTGTTATCTGCTTATGATGTTCTACACAATGGTCGGCGGATGGATGATAGGTTATGTATTCAAGACAGCTTCCGGACAGCTTACCAATGTCACTCCTTCAGCAGTTGCAGATACATTTTCAGCAATGCTTGCATCTCCGGGTGAGATGACATTCTGGATGATAATTACAGTACTTCTTTCATTTGGTGTATGTGCCCTCGGTCTCCAGAAGGGTGTTGAAAAGATTACAAAGGTAATGATGACGATTCTCATGGTGCTCATGCTTATCCTTGCCATTCATTCACTTGTGCTTCCGGGCGCAGGTGCGGGCGTTAAGTTCTATCTCGTACCTGATTTCCAGCTTGTAAAGGAAGCCGGCATCGGCAATGTTGTATTTGCCGCAATGTCACATGCATTCTTTACACTTAGTATCGGTATAGGTGCCATGGCAATATTCGGAAGCTACCTCAATAAGGAACGCACACTGCTTGGTGAATCAATAAATATCGTTCTGCTCGATACATTTGTTGCACTTATGGCAGGCTTTATAATTATTCCGGCATGCTTTGCCTATGGTGTACAGCCGGGTGCCGGTCCGTCTCTTCTATTTATTACACTGCCTAACGTATTCGACAATATGGCAGGCGGTAATATATGGGGCTGTTCTTTCTTCATATTTATGTCATTTGCAGCATTATCAACAATTATCGCTGTATTTGAAAATATTATATCCTTCTTCATTGATATGGGTGGATGGGAACGCCGCAAAGCAGTCTGTTTCAATATTGTACTTATAATAATACTCTCAATGCCTGCTGTACTCGGCTTTAACATATTATCAGGATTTCAGCCGCTTGGAGACGGTTCAACATTAATGGACCTTGAAGATTTTCTTGTTTCATATAATCTTCTTCCTCTCGGAAGCCTCGTATTCGTGCTCTTCTGTACACGCAGCAATGGATGGGGCTGGAACAGCTTCATCAGTGAGGCCGATACCGGTAAGGGACTTAAGCTTTCAGGTGCCTCTGCACTTCGTACTTACATGAGCTACATACTGCCGGCAATAATCATATTTATCTATCTCAAAGGTTACTACGATACATTCTCATCAAGAACTCTTCCTGTTCTCATCGGATGGATGGCATTCGCTGTAATTCTTGTAGGATTGATAATGTTCATTACATTTTCAAAGAGCCGCAAAGAAAAGGCATAAATTTCGCAGAGCCATATCTGACATCCGGCTCGCGGCTCTTACGGCACTTTGTGCCTTCGGAATTGAGATTAGTATAAAAAATATCCCCATGTGTGGCTTAACATTCTGCTTAGCTTCACCACACATGGGGATATTCTATTCTATTATTCCTGCTTTACTTCAGATTCTTTCTTACCTGTGTAACTCTGGAACCTGCGTTCTCTGCATCCTTAACAAAACTTACAAGGCGCTCAGATACACTTACTACCTTATCTGTTGCCTGTGTGCATCCGTCTACTGTCTTCTTGAGGTCTTCCATCTTATCTGTTGTTATCTTTGCACTCTCAGCATTCTGATCAGCAAATTCAGTAAGTGACTCAATACCCGCACCAATCTCGTCACTGCTGTTCTTAAGGTCATTAACCTCAGTTCCGATTCCTGATATTGCATTGCCAACCTGTCCTACCTCGTTATTCAGTGTCTTGAATATCTCTTCCGTCTCTTTAATCTTATTGTTCTGCTCCACAACAGCCTCTGATACTCTCTCCGTTATCTGTACGCTGACATCTGAATTACCGATAAGATCAGTAACAAGTGTATTAATCTTCTGCGTTGACTCTCTTGACTGGTCTGCAAGAACCCTTATCTGTTCTGCAACTACCGCAAAGCCCTTACCGTTCTCTCCCGCTCTTGCTGCTTCAATCGAAGCATTAAGTGCAAGAAGATTGGTCTGGCTCGATATATCCGCTATTATCTCTGTAACCGTCTGAATCTGCTGTGCAGACTGATTAGTAAGATCTGCCTGCTTTCTTACATCCTCAATTGCTTCCTTACACTGGACACTTATCTCGATAAGCTTATTAATAATCTCTTCAGCATTGCTGTTGCATTCTTCCATCTTATCTGCACTTACGGTAAGTGCATTGACATTATCCGATATTCCGCTGATTGACCGGCTTATCTCATCAATTCTGTCCTTAATCCTGTTAGTCTTGTCAGCCTGTGCTATTGTATTCTTTGCAATAAGGCTGACTGACTCATTAGTCATTCCAAGAGAATTCTGCATGTCCGTAAATATTGCATTGAACTCTTCAGAAACTTCTCCGAGTTCCTTAGTTGCGACATTGATTCCTCCTACAATCCCCGCAAATGATGATGCTGCTTTTCTTATTGTCCTGACTAATTCACCAAGGCTGTCATCACGTCTTGCAAGCTTATCTGCTTTCTGTGCAAACTTACCGTTCTCTGCCTGTCCTGTTCCGTCAGATGCTGCCTTAATCTGGTCGACAATTGACTTAGCCATGAGAATTACAAGAATTGCTACTGCTGCGATTAATACTGTCTGAAGTATGAATGCAATAAGTGTGTTAATAATTCCTTTCTCAAGAAGCTCTAACACAATCACCTGCCACAATATCATAACTGTGAGGACAACTATTGCCGGTGCAACTGCCTTTGCTATTCTGGATCCTTTGTTAGAATTCATATCTGCCTCCATTCCGTGCATTCTCGTCTGCACATTCTAATTATATTTTGTAATCCTGATGTTACTTTGCTTCCTTTTTAAGTGATGCCGGTGTTGAATCATGCCGGATATTCTTACCATATATAAGATAAAGAATTACTCCTACAAAAAGCATGCCTCCGACAATATTGCCAAGAGTTACAGGAATTGAGCTGTTAATAAAGAAGTGCTTCCAGTCAACAACCGACATCTGCTCATATGTGTATCCGTACTCCGCTGCTGCCCTGGCTGCATACTTTTCATTGCCCAGTGCGAATATTCCTGCCGGAATATAATACATATTGGCTACGCAGTGCTCATATCCGCTTACAACAAATGCCATTATCGGAAAGAATATAGCCCATACCTTGCCTGCGATATCCTTGGCTGCCGCTGCCATAAGTACCGCAGCACACACAAATATGTTGCACATAATTCCCGAACAGAATGCCTGCCCGAATGACATATTAACCTTCCCCATCGCAACCTTGATTGTATACGCTCCAAGAAGTCCGTCAGTGTAATTGTACTGACCGCTGAGCGATACAAGAAGTGCTATCACCATCGCTCCTATAAGATTGCTTATGTATACAACAACAAGAACCCTTATCATTGCAGTAACCTTATATCTCTTATCAATAAAGCCAAGTATCAGAAGGCAGTCACCGGTAAAAAGTTCTCCACCGATAAATACTATCATCATAAGTCCTACCGGGAATACTACGCCGCCCAGAAGCCTTGCCAGTCCTACGTTACTTATCGCATGCATTGCCACACTGCTTGCTGCAGCGCCTCCGGCAATAAACATTCCTGCAAATATTCCAAGAAGTACCATCCTTACAAAAGGCATATTAACTCTGTCAACTTCTGCCCTTATGTTGCCTTCCACTACCTGTGGTGGAAAATCCATATTCATGTTAGCCATTTTTTCTGTTCCTTTTCTTTATGTATTTGTCCGCTAATATGTTGAATTATATCCTAATTATGCCATATTTTCAAGCAAAAAGCGGCACCTCCAACAATTCTGCCGGAGTAATGCCGCCTTTATAATACTACATATTAAGTTCTAATAATGCATACAGAACAATCTACTGCTTTTGTTCCGGTTATTCTGCTGCTGCCTCACCGTCTGCTGATTCTTCATCTGTCTCAGGAACATCATTATGAACTGCTGTTACCGTTACAACAGGAGCTTCGAGGTCTGTATGAATCTCTACATCCTTATCAGCCGCAATATCAAGATCCTTAACTCTGATTGTATCACCAATCTTCATCTGGCTTACATCAACCTTAACTGAATCTACGATTGCTGACGGATATGCTTTATATGAAACTTCATTCAGGAGCTGCTGTACGACACCTTCGGCAACCTTATCATGGTTAACCAGTATTACCTCAGCTACAGAATGTACCATCTCATTGCTTACCAATGCCTGAAAACTAATCTCCTCGACTATACCCTTGAGTGGATTAAATGCAATATCCTTAATAAGAACATCATACTGTTCTCCGTCAACATCAAGCATAATCTGACTGCCCTTATGGTCTGTCTTCATCATACGCTCCACATCAACCTTCTGCATCTTTACAGGTATTGACTCTGCTAATTCTCTGCCAAATACATTGCCCGTAACAAATCCTTCGCGTCTTAATCTCTTTGCCTTAACATCCAAACTTCTCTTTTCAGCTTTTAAAGTATTCATTTACCTTTTCCTCCAAAAATCTGATTTGCTTAGCAGCCTTCAACTTATATCTTATGGCTGTACACCATATCGCTATAGGCAGGTTTTGTTAAGTATTGCTTTTTCTTGTTACGCGTATATTATAGCGCCTAGTTGCTAAACAGATTAACCAAATTTTAAGAAATTTTGACGTTATTTTTGTCTATTTTGACAACATATGCATGACTGAGTACATGGCATTGGCACCATCCGAAGCCGCAGTTATTACCTGTCTGAGATTCTTGGTTCTTGCATCACCTGCAGCAAATAGCCCACTGCATGATGTTACACCATCTTCTCCTGCAACAACATATCCGCTGTCATCCAGCACATCAAAGCCTTCAAGCAGTGAAGTCTGCGGAATCATGCCAACAGCAACAAAGATTCCGTCAATATCAACATGGGCACCATTGCTTAAGTCTGCACCTGACACCTTTTTATCACCCGTAATCTGCTCTATCCTTGCATTGGTTATAATCTCGACATCTGCCTTTTCCTTAAGTCTGGCAAGTGTTGATGCCGAACCGCGGAATCCGTCACGTCTGTGGATAAGATATACTTTACGGCATATATCAGAAAGGTACAGTGCATCATCAAGCGCTGTGTCTCCACCTCCAACTACTGCCACATTTTTATCCCTGTAAAATGCCCCATCGCAGACTGCACAGTAAGAAACACCTTTTCCCTGAAATACACTTTCGGAGTCTATTCCAAGACTGCGATGCCTGCATCCTGCCGCATAGAGTACTGTCTGAGCTTCAAGTGTGCTTCCGTCATCGCATGTGCATACCCAGCTGCCTTTGCTGTTATCAAGCTTTACAATCTCTCTTTCAATGAATTCCACGCCAAGTGATTCTGCATGGCTGCGGAAGCTCTCTCCAAGAGAATATCCGTCTACTCCGGGCATTCCCGGATAATTATCAACTCTGCTGCTGTCGGCTATCTGGCCTGTACCCATATATTCTTTCTCAACAACAACTGCATTAAGTCCTGCACGCTTTGCATATATTGAGGCTGTAAGCCCTGCCGGGCCACTGCCTATAATAATAACATCTAACATATAACAAGCTCTTCCTTCGTTGATTCATTTCCTTCAATGTGGAATGAATTAAGTACCGGATTACCGGCATCCATAAGTGACAGAATCATATAGCTTGCCTTGCTGTCATACGCAAGTCTCTTATCTTCTTCTGAAGGTCTTGACGGAGACTCCGGATGAGAATGCCAGTTACCGAGCGGAACAAGACCTGATGCTCTCATATCTTTAACTGCCGCAAGCTGTTCTTTCGGATCAAGTGTAAAATGCTCATTAGAATGGTCAATATTGGTAAGAATATACACCTTCCCAACGGTCTTACTGCCATTATCTATTGTTCCTGCAATGAGTCCGCATGCCTCTTCAGGCACAACAGACTTTGCATGTTCAAGAATCAGATCATAATCTGACTTTTTCATTGATATCATGAATTACCTCATTTCTGCAGGCTGTCACATTAGTGGTCTGTGCACTCTACCTGCTCATAATCGATAAGCTCTGTAATTGTAGGGTGGTCACCGCATACTGCGCATCCTGATGTATCTGATGGCAGCTTAATCTTATGGAATTCCTGATTAATTGCATCATAAGTAAGAAGGTATCCTGTAAGAAGCTTTCCAACTCCAAGAATATACTTAATTGCCTCCATTGCCTGCAGACTTCCGATAACACCGCCCATTGCGCCGATAACGCCTGCCTGCTTGCATGTAGGCACTGCATCCTTTGGTGGTGGATTCTTGAATACACAACGGTAGCATGGTCCTTCTCCAGGAACATATGTCATAAGCTGACCCTTGAATCTGATGATTCCTGCATGTGAAAAAGGCTTCTTAGCCATTACACAGGCATCATTAATAAGGAACTTTGCAGGGAAATTATCTGTACCGTCAATTATGAAATCATAGTCCCTGATAAGGTCCATAATATTCTCACTTGTGACAAATTCTCTGTATGTATTGACAGTCACATCAGGATTCATTGCATTCATTGTCTCTTTTGCAGACTTAACCTTCGCCTTGCCGACATCTGCTGTCTGATGTATTATCTGTCTCTGAAGATTGCTCAAGTCTACTTCATCGGCATCTACGATTCCGATTGTTCCTACGCCTGCTGCCGCAAGATACATTGCTGCAGGTGCTCCAAGTCCGCCGGCACCTATTATAAGCACCTTGGCATTAAGAAGCTTTCTCTGTCCCTTGGCACCTACCTCTTTGAGAATAATGTGCCTTGAATATCTTTCAATCTGCTCATCAGTTAACGCCATAGCTTCCACCTCCCATGAAGTAAAGGAATTCTACACTGTCACCATCCTTAAGAACTGTGCTGTCCTTATCTGCACTTGCAACAAATTCCTCATTAATTGATACTGTAACATACTCAGGCTGCTCAACATTCTCAAGTTCGATAAGCTCCGGTAATGTAAGTCCGTCTTTTACTTCTTTTGCTGTTCCTGAAACTGTGATCTTCATAATCTCCTCATTTCTGCCTCTGCGGCTTAATATTTTGCTTTATTTGTGCGCTAAAATGAAGTGCGCTTAACATACCATGTACGCTTAATACCTCGTATGTTTATTTAACATTGTCATCTATCCATGCATTCAGTGCATCTTTTCTTACTGCACCTGACTGTCTTGCAACCTCTGCCCCGCCCTTAAACAGCAGCAGTGTAGGAACTGACTGTACGTCATACTGTTCTGCAAGTTCTGTATCAAAATTAATATTGACTTTATACACTGACAGGCTGCCTTCTCTCTCATCCTCAACATCACCTACTACAGGAGACATTCTCTTGCATGGCACACAACTGTCTGAATAAAAATCAACCAGAACCGGAAGTGAGCTTCCGAGCACCTTATCATCAAAATCTGCTTTACTTACTCTAGCTGCCATATGTACCTCTCTTATGCTTCGTCATCAACCTTTTTAACTATCAGATTATATGTGCCATCCTCATTATTAACCAGCTTAAGTATCTGATGTCCCTCTTCCTTAATGCTTCTCGGAACATTCTGTACCGGCTCGCCGTCATTCATTCGGATTGCAATAACCTCGCCGTCCTCAAGCTCATCAAGAGCAACCTTCGCCTTTACAAATGTAAGCGGGCATACCTTATCTGTTATATCCACCTGATCATCTATCTTAATTCCTGCTATTTCCATATATTCTCCTTTCCTGCCTTTTCCGGCATACAAGCCTGTGTATATGCACAGCTTTTCAGATTACTTTCCTTCGTATGCTGCCTGTATTCTCTTTCTGAATTCATCTTCACCCACACGCTGGAGAAGGAGTCTGAATCTCTCACCCGGATTAGCATTCTCCTCAAAGAATCCGATTGCTGCATCTGTTACCCTGAAAAGTGTCTCTTCATCCTTAATCATAGGAAGAAGCTGCTCACCCTTGTAAATCCTGTTACCAAACAGACCACCGAACGATACGATGAATCCGCTCTCAGTATCCCATGCATCTGTAGGACATGCCTTAGCACAGCGTCCACAATTATTGCACTTTGACTTATCCAGAATTATCTCGCTTCCTGTAAATGTTATTGCCTGCTCACGGCATGCCTTTTCACACACACCGCAGTTGATACATTTGTCTGAGACCCAGTTTACTTCCATTCCGCCCTTGATACCGATATCATTCTCCTCAGCCTTAAGGCAGTTATTCTGACATCCTGTAACACCGAACTTGAACTTATGCGGAAGCTCCCTTCCGAAATAATGCTCATCAAGCTTCTTGGCAAGCTCATATGTATCAATACAGCCGCTCGGACAGATCTCTCGTCCCTGACATGCTGTTATGGTTCTTACTCTCGGGCCGCATACTCCCGGATTAACACCTCCGTCTGCAAGCTTGCTGCGAACCTCTTCAATATCCTTAAAATTAATGAAAGGAATCTCAATGCCCTGTCTTGATGTCATGTGAATATAGCCCTTGCCATATTTTTCTGCTACTTCTGCAACAGTCTTTATATTCTCCGCAGTAAGATTACCTCCGACAGTCTGAAGTCTCAGAGAGAAATAGCCTTTCTGCTTCTGTCTCATGAAACCGCCTTTTTTTAATGCTGCATAATCAATGTTAGCCATTGTTGTATCCTCCATGTCATAAATATTAATATGTTGTATCGGATTTGTTCTGTATTCTACAGATTCTCAACTGAATCAACTGCCTGTCTGAAATCCTCAATCAAATCTTCGATATCCTCGATGCCGACACTTATTCTTATCAGGTCATCAAATACGCCTGCTGTCTTCTTCTCCTCTTCACTGCTGTGTACGTTAAGCGTCGATTCAGGATGGATTACAAGTGTCTTTGTATCGCCGATATTGGAAACTATCAGTGGAAGCTTAAGCGCATCTATTATACCGAACGCTTTTTCCTTACTTCCTGTCCTTATCGTGATTATTCCGCCGTAACCGTTATCACCAAACTGCTTTGCCGCTATATCATGCCATCTGCTGTCTGTAAGTCCGGGGTAATTAACTGTTATATCCTTATAATTCTCAGTAAAGAACTGTGCAAGCTTTGCCGCATTGCTGCAAACACGCTCCATTCGAAGTCCCAGAGTCTCCATTCCCAGACTGTTGTAGAATGCGTTCTGCGGTGACAGACATGCACCTGTATTCCTGAATAATCCGTTACGAAGCTTCGCCGTATATGCAAATGGACCAAACTTCTTAAATTCCTTCATTCCCGGATATCTGTCTTCATCCCACTTGAATCTTCCCGCATCGGTAATCACACCTGATATCGCGCTGCTGTTTGCATTGATATACTTGGATGTTGAATTGACTACCACATCGGCACCAAGCTTAAGAGGCTGTACCAGATATGCCGTCGCAACGGTATTATCCATAATAAGCGGCACACCGTTATCATGTGCAAGCTTGGCAAGTGCTTCTATATCAGTAACATCAAGTCTTGGATTACCTATCGTCTCCGCAAAATAAAGCCTTGTATGCTCATTCGTTGCTGCCCTGAATTCCTCAAGATTGTTATTCTCAACGTATCTTGTTGTTATTCCAAAGCTTTCAAGATCCCTGAACAGATCAATGCTTCCGCCATACAGGCTGGCACTTGATACTATCTCATCGCCGGCTCTTAATATATTGCAAAACGCATTATACAGGGCTGCCATACCTGACGCACATGCCACGCTGGCAATGCCTCCCTCCAATGCCGTCATTCTCTTCTCGAATGCATCAACTGTCGGGTTGCTTATTCTCGTATATGAGAATCCCGGAGCCTGATTATGAAATATTTTCTCCAGCTTGACTGCTGAATCATGTTCAAATGCACTTGACTGATATATAGGAGTAAGCGTGGCTCCCGTTGCCTTATCTCCTCTGAAGTCACCATGCAGTAATGCAGTATTAAATCTCATGTGATGCCCCTTTTTATATAAATCCTATCAAATTACTATGATAAATATAATACACTTATTTTTCCAATTGTCAACTACAAATTCATATAATTTATATTATTTTAGTATGAATTAGCATAAACAGGGCGTTTGAGGGTAATATTTTTTTATTACGGTCTTCTTGTGCTATGCTTTTTTATATGATAAAATGCAGTTTGAAAGGATATATTTCATATGATATTTAATACAAAACACAAAAAGCTATCTATATTTATTTTGCTGATTTTTATTCTGCTTATATCTATGTTCCTGAGTATTCTCCTTGGAAGTGTAAGGCTTGAGCCGGGTGAGGTTATATCGTGCCTGACCGGACGCGATGCATCTTCTGTTGCTTCCGTTCTTATATACGGCATAAGGCTACCACGCATGTTTGCAGCTCTTATTGCGGGAATGGGGCTTTCGTGTGCAGGCGTAATCCTTCAGAGTGTTATGAATAACTCACTTGCAAGCCCTAATACAATAGGTGTGAATTCAGGTGCGGGCTTTGCCGTCATGGCCGGACTTCTTATCATGCATGGAAGCGCAGCCTATTCTTCCGTATTTGCATTTGCCGGAGCACTTATAACGACACTTCTTGTATTTGCGATTGCATACATGGGCGACCAGTCGAGAACAACCATTATTCTTGCAGGTATAACTATATCCTCCCTTCTCGGCGCGGGAATTAATACAATAAAGCTTATTGATAACGAGATAACTCTTAATATTACAACATTTATGATAGGCACGCTTAACGGTGTTACAGCCCGTGCTATAAGATTTCCCGCAATAGGAATTATTGCAGCGGTAATAATAGCTATGTTTTTTGGACGTGCCATCAATATTCTCAATCTGGGAGAAGACATTGCACGTTCTCTTGGACTTAATGTTACAGTAACACGTTTTATCCTGCTTACGCTCTCAAGTATCATGGCAGGCTGTGTTGTAAGCTATGCAGGGCTTCTCAGCTTTGTAGGTCTTATTGTACCGCACATCGGACGCAGGCTGTTCGGCAATGATGCGCGCATACTGCTGCCATGCAGTGCGCTTCTCGGCGCAGTATTCGTTATTCTGTGTGACCTGGCAGGCCGCGTAATCGCTGCTCCTTATGAACTTCCGGCAGGAATAATCATGTCCTTTGTCGGCGGTCCGTTCTTTTTATATCTGCTTCTGCGCAGGAAAGGAGGCCGTAGAGTCAATGCTTAGATTCGAAAATCTGAATGTATCATACAGGCACGAAGAGATATTACACGGAATCACCGAACAGATTCCTACAGGGTGCATAACGACAATTCTCGGTCCTAACGGCTGCGGCAAGACAACGCTCATATCATCAATAAACGGAAGCTCAGACGTAACAGGCGGAAGAATACTACTTGATGACACTGATATATTGAAGCTTTCATACAAAGAACGCGCCCGGCTTATCGCATTTCTTCCACAGATAAGGCAGATAATTCCTGCTCTCCCGGTAAAGACTCTTGTTGAGCACGGGCGCTTCCCTCATCTGGGATTTGCACGCAAAAAGTCAGCCGAGGATATCAGGATTGTAGATGAAGTTATGCATTTTACAGGGATAGATAAGTACAAAGATATGTATGCCAATACACTGTCAGGCGGAATCAGGCAGCGCGTGTTCTTTGCAATGATACTGGCGCAGGACTGTGACACCATCATTCTTGATGAACCTACAACATACCTTGATATTGAAGGACAGCGCATATTTTATAATATGATTCTCGAGCTGAAAGAAAAAGGGAAGACGATTCTGCTCGTCCTCCACGATATATCAAAAGCACTGTCCATATCTGATAAGATAATTGTAATGAATAATTCTGAGATTGTATTCGGCGGCACTCCCGCCGGCTGCATAGAAAGCCACATACTTGAAGACGTATTTCACGCACAATGCCGCGAACTTCACGACGAAGAGGGGACTTATTACCTTTTCACGTAATAATCCCCATCTTACCCTTCATGCAGGGAATCAGCACACTATATAACCACACTTTCGACATTGCGGTATATACCATTCACCTGTGTATATGTTCTGTCATTCTGTCACCTTCTTCGGTCTGTCAGCATTACCGCCATTTTTAAGACTTCTTGCAGCTTCATTCTCCGCCACACAACCGGAAGAAGGCAACACACACTTAGTTCCAGATTTCGTCCTTAAATACTATCTTTCTGTATGTCTCAAATGTGAGCCACTTATTGAAGAACCCGCTGCTTATGCTGTCCTTCTGCTGTGCAAGCTCCTCTGCGAATGCGGCATATGAAGCTTCATCATTAACCTTAACCGCAAAGCCTCGTCCGTTAATCACAGGTACTCCTGAATACTTGTAATCCGCAAGCTCTCCGATACTCTCAACTTTACGGTCACGAACCTTAACGGCAACCTTGTCACGGAGCACAACAACGTCAAAGCTGTCAGGATAGCTGTAGCTCTCACCATTAACAGAAATCTCGTCACCAACCGTATATGTTCTTCCTGAAGGTCTTATCTTGTTGATTGTCATACTGTCAAGATTGTAGTAGAACTCCTCAAAGATATCACCGTTTGCCTTAAGCGAACCATATACAAATGCAGTCTTAAGATCCCTGCTGTCATCTACAGAAGGCTTCTCGACTACGCCACATGCTGATGTCATGTTGGTAATTCTGTCTATAAGTATAAGCTCTCCGAGTGTCTTATGCTTCTTGAACTCATCAAGTACAATTTCTTCCTGAAGAGAGATATCACATACCGCTATCTCATTCTTCTTAAGGCTATTGGCAGGAATATATGCGCCTGTATTAACATCAATCTTATACTGGATATTCTTAAAAATTGCAGGCATCTGCTTAGTACCGAGCTTTACGATGTAGTCTGTTCCCGGTGTAAGCTCCTTGTCATCCATCCACAGGATTGTAGCTGTAAATGATTTGCTTATAGGAAGCTTATTACCCGCAGCAAGCACACAGCCTCTTGATACATCCACTTCCCTGTCGAGCTGGATTGTAACAGGCTGACCCATGAATGCATGGTCTGAGTCCCTGTCACCTACAAGAATGCTCTTAACATGAGCGCGCTCATTGCTTGGAAGTGTTATAATCTCATCACCTGTCTTAATCTCTCCTGATTCAATCTGCCCCTGGAAGCCTCTGTATGTATGGTCAGGACGGCATACTCTCTGTACAGGCATGTAGAAGCCCTCTTCCTGCTTCTTCTCGGTAACATCGATATTCTCAAGATATGAAAGAAGCGCCTCTCCCTTATACCAAGGTATGTTCTCTGATTTCGTTGTTACGTTGTCACCTTCTGTAGCCGATACCGGAATAATGTAGATGCTCTCAAGCTTAAGTTCATCTGCAAGCTCTTCAACCTGTTTTTTTATCTCATTAAATCTGTTCTCATCATATCCGACAAGATCCATCTTATTAACCGCGAATACAAAGTACTTAATACCCATAAGTGCACAGATTCTTGCATGTCTTCTTGTCTGAACGAGAACACCCTGCTTGGCATCAATAAGGATTACCGCGAGGTCTGCAAATGAAGCACCTACAGCCATGTTACGTGTGTACTCCTCATGTCCCGGAGTATCAGCAACGATAAAGCTTCTGTTATCTGTTGTGAAATATCTGTAAGCTACGTCAATTGTAATTCCCTGCTCTCTCTCAGCCATAAGTCCGTCAAGAAGGAGTGAATAATCTATTGCACCGCCACGGCTTCCGACCTTACTGTCAAGCTCCAGTGCCTTCTCCTGATCTGCATATAAAAGCTTTGAATCATACAAAATATGTCCGATAAGTGTTGACTTGCCGTCATCCACGCTTCCGCATGTTATAAATTTTAATAAGCTTCTCATCCTAGAAATAACCCTCCCTTTTTCTTCTCTCCATACTGCCTGCCGCCTCATTATCAATAACTCTTGTAGTTCTCTCAGATGATACTGCAGAAAGTGTCTCGTCTATAATCTCATCAAGTGTCCTGGCTGTTGACTCAACGCCGCCTGTAAGCGGATAGCATCCGAGCGTACGGAATCTTACACTCTTCATCTCAATCTTTTCGTCCGGCCTTAACTTCATTCTGTCATCATCAACCATGATAATATTACCGTCACGGTATACAACCGGTCTTACATCTGCAAAATAGAGAGGTACTATCTCTATATTCTCTCTCTTTATATACTGCCAGATGTCTGTCTCAGTCCAATTAGAGATAGGAAATACTCTTATGCTCTCACCCTTGTGAATCTTTGAATTGTAGAGCTTCCACATCTCAGGTCTCTGATTCTTAGGATCCCACGCATGATTCTCGTTACGGAATGAGAAGATTCTCTCCTTGGCTCTTGACTTCTCCTCATCTCTTCGTCCACCGCCGAATGCTGCCGTGAAGCCATACTTATTAAGTGCCTGCTTCAATGCCTGTGTCTTCATGATGTCGGTATATGCTGAGCCGTGGTCAAAAGGATTTATTCCCTGCTTAACTCCGTCTTCGTTGATATACTCAAGCATCTCTATGCCAAGCTTCTTAGCCTGCTCATCGCGGAACTTTATCATCTCCTTGAACTTCCATGTTGTATTAACATGTAAGAATGGGAATGGCGGTTTCTCAGGATAGAATGCCTTCATTGCAAGATGAAGCATTACTGAGCTGTCCTTTCCGATTGAATAGAGCATTACAGGCTTCTCACACTCTGCCGCAACTTCACGGATTATGTATATTGCCTCTGCCTCCAGCTGATCCAAATGTGATAACTTTTCCATTAATAATTCCTCCCTGCGAAGTATAATTTAATATTTATTAGATTCTTTCTTATCAATAACTATTGTCTCTGTGCCTCCGTCTGTCTTATGGATATTCCAGTTAAGGAACTGTCCCTTGGAATTAACTGTCATGACACTTCCCATTCCTCCCATATCAGCTCCAAGATAGAGACCTATCGCATCAAAGTGGCATTCCTTAATACATGAGCAACAGCCCCAGCAGTCTCTCGGGTATCTGATATATGCCTTGCCGTCAGCATCTTTTTTTATCAGGCTGCCCGGACAGACTTCAGTACATTTTCCGCAGCCTCTGCATTTTACCTTATCAATTGCTATGCTCATATATCTCACCTCTTCCAACAAGTTTTCGCTCTATTATCTGAATGTGGCCGTCAACTTTTTTAGAATTAACATATTTGAGCCATTCATCACTCTTTTCAGGATAATCAAGATTCTCATCAAAACTGTGCCATCTTGTCTCTTTTCTTGCTGCCAGATGCGCTATCAGTGACAGGCAGACCGTAAGTCTTTCTTTCAGCTCATATGCAAACATCAGCTCATGGTAATCCTCTGCACTTACGCCATCAGCCAGCTTCCGGATATGCTCAATCTTTTCCTTTGCCAGCTCAAGCTGCTTTTCATTGAACTGGTAATGGCTTCCTATACCCCCGGCATATGTATCCATGACCTTCTGCATTGCATCCTCAAGCTGTTCTGTGCTGTACATGCCTTCGCTGCGTCCGAGGATTACATTATATTCAGCTACCTTATCCGCAAATCCGCTGTCGGTTCTCTCCCTGGCATCCTCAGTGCTTACACAACTGTCTGCACAATCGCCTGCGGCCATGTCCAGCTCCTCAACCATAGTCTTCGCAGCTATCTCGCCTTCAACCATCGCACCTGTTACATATTTCTGAGGACATCCTCCGGCAACATCGCCTGCGGCAAACAGATTATGTATTGTCGTGCGTCTGTATGTATCTACCCAGTAACCGCTTGCAGTATGGCCTCCGACTACATATGGCTCTGTTCCTTCTATCTCAACATTCTGCTCACTTGGATTCTTACCTGACTCAAGCCACTTAAGCGTCTGGCCAGGTGCCATGTTAAGATATGCTTTCTTAAGCGATTCATCCTGCTGTGGTGTGATACCTTCAGTTCTAAGATAACAAGGTCCGCGTCCCTCTATATTCTCCATTACAGTTCCGTATACACGCTGTGATGTTGTAAGACCGTATTTTGTCTCGTATACGTCACCCTTGGAATTCACCTGCTTGGCACCGACGCCCTGAGCTATAGTTCCCGTAGGAGCTATCGTATCCTTACATCTGAGAGCAATGAATCTCATCTCAAATGTTGTCATCTCTGCGCCTGCATTAATGCCCATCGCATATCCTGCCCCCGTGTTAAACGGCGGATACCACATCTTATGTCTTGAAAATCCCGGATTGTTAGGCCTGTAAAGGCCTGCCGCACCTCCGGTTGCACAAAGAACCTTCTTTGCAAGTATTCTGTAAGCTGTTCCCGGTTCATCAATGCTGAATCCGTAAGCTCCGAGAATAGTGTTATTTTCAACTATATAATCAGTAATATCTATTCTGTTTATTACAGTCACATTAGGAAGCGCATATACGGCATCCGCAAGGATCGGCTTGATATTCTCTCCGTTTATCTTAATGTTGCGGTTACCTCTTGCAACATATCTGCCATTTTCATCCTTAAGAATTACAAGCCCAAGCTTCTCCATCTTCTCAGTAACTCTGTTAAGCCCCTGCGACATCGTAAGAAGAAGATCCTCTCTTACTATTCCGTCTGCATCCTTCTTTGCATAATCAACATAATCCTCCGGCTTTCTTCCTTCAACTATGTAAGCATTTATCGCATTGACACCTGCCGCAAGACATCCGCTTCGCTTTATGTTGGCTTTTTCCGCAATGACAACCGAATAATCCGACTGTTCTGCAATTGTAAGTGCTGCGTAACAGCCTGCCGTTCCTCCTCCGATTATAAGTATGTCAGTTTCAATTGTCTTAGTTTCATTAATCTGCATGGCACTCTCTCCCATCGTTTTATAATCAGATTTTATAATCAGATATAGAAAATATCGTCTTCCTGCATTTCCTTATTCTCACACAGGTATGCCCTGCTCTCTCCCATAACATAAAGCCTGTATATGAGCACATTTACCTTCTCGCCTATCTCAAGCGAATCCTTCTCAAGTGACCACTCACCGATAATCTTAATTCCATGTATGTCGACCGTCACATCAAGGCGGTTGCCTCTGAACACTACGTCCTCAACAATTCCTTCCTCTGCGGCACTCATATATCTGTCGAGCTTTCCAAGCTTCGATATCTTAACAAATTCAGGTCTTACGACAGCCTTTTTTGCTCCCTCAATCCTGTCAAAGCCATTGAGTGTATCGTATGCCTCAATTGATGACGGTCTCCCGATAAACTGTGCAACAAACGGTGTGTCCGGTGATTTGTAAATCTCTGCCGGCGTTCCCATCTGTTCTATATGTCCATGGTTAGTAATGATAATCTCATCAGCAACCTCTACAGCCTCATCCTGATCATGTGTAACAAATATACTTGTAATTCCAAGCTTCGTAACCATGCTTCTGAGCCACAGCCTCAGTTCACTTCTTACCTTGGCATCTATCGCCGCAAACGGTTCATCAAGCAGCAGTACCTGTGGATTAGGCGCTAGTGCCCTTGCAAATGCAACTCGCTGTCTCTGCCCTCCTGACAGCTGATTAGGATATCTTTTCTCCATTCCCGAAAGTCCGGTAATCTCAAGCAGCTCTGTAACTCTCCTCTTTATCTCTGCCTTAGGCACCTTCTGAAGCTCAAGTCCGAATGCCACATTATCATACACTGTCATGTATCTGAACAGTGCATAGCTCTGGAATACGAAGCCAATGCCTCTCTTTGATGCCGGTATGTCATTAACCCTGCGTCCGTCTATGTAGATATCTCCTGCATTCGGTGTCTCAAGTCCCGCTATCATACGCAGCAGTGTAGTCTTACCGCTTCCTGACGGTCCAAGCAGTGCAACCAGCCTGCCCTTTTCAATTCCAAAGCTCACATTGTCTGATGCCCTGAAATCGCCATACTGCTTGTAGATATTTTTCATTTCAACGTACATATCCTTACTCCCTTCCGCCAGTGCTTATCGTGTATGCTTGGCCCTGTACTCGAATATATTTCTTAAAACCAGCACCACAACTGCGATTACTACCAATATCGAAGATGCTGCAAATGCAGACGTAATTGAACTCTGTGTTCCCGACATATAAAGTGCATCAATCTCAAGCGGCAGTGTAAATGTCTCGCCCCTTGTCTTGGAAAGCGCATTAACTGCACCGAACTCTCCCAGCGCACGTGATGTACAGAGGATTATTCCGTATATAAGTGCCCATTTTATCTGTGGAAATGTTATCTTAAAGAATATCTTAAGCCCACCGGCTCCCATAAGTGCAGCAGCCTCTTCCTCGTCCTTGCCCTGTGCATTAAGCACCGGTATTATCTCTCTCGATACAAACGGGAATGTTACGAATATTGTTGCAAGCACCACACCGGGTATTGCAAATGCGATTCTTACGTTAGTTCCAAACGCGCTGTTAAACCATCTTATCACCGGATAGAACCACCCCAGCCTTCCGAATGTCATAAGGAACGCAAGTCCTACTATAACCGGAGATATTGAAAAAGGAATATCTATAAGTGTCGCAAGCACCTGCTTTCCTTTGAAAGAAAACTTGGTAAGAAGCCACGCGGCACATATTCCGAAAAACGTATTGATTGCGACTGCAATCACTGTTGCAATAAGTGTTACCTTAAGTGCGCTTAAGACATATGATGTTGTAACCGATTCTATATAGAATCCAAGGCCTTCCTTAAGCGAGCTTGTCACTATTGATACAAGCGGCAGTACAAGCATGACGGACACGAACAGTACACTCAGTGTAATCATTACATATTTAGTTATCTTTTTTCTCTTCTCAAATCTCTCAAGTTCGCTCATGACCAATCCTACCTTAAAGCATATTCGTTCTCTTTGACTGTTTCATCTGTATTATGTTAATTGCAAACAGCAGCACAAATGATATTATCAGCATTATAAGTGCTATCGTTGTCGCTGATGCGTAATCTATATAACTCAGCTTCTGCATTATTACGTAGGATATAACCTGCGTATGCTCCTTGGCACTGTTGCCGGATATGTATATGACACTTCCGTACTCACCGATTCCTCTTGCAAATGCAAGCCCGAAGCCTGTAAGGATTGATGGTCTTAACTCCGGAAGTATTACCTTGAAAAATGTCTTTGACGGTGAAGCTCCCAGTATGTATGCTGCTTCCTCATACTGCCCGTCAAGCTTTTCGAGCACCGGCTGTACGTTGCGCACTACAAACGGTATTCCTACAAATACAAGTGCGATTATAATTCCAAGATGCGTATAACTTACCTTTATTCCAAGCTTAGCAAGCGGTGCCCCGAGCATTCCCGTATCAGAATACATCTTGGAAAGTGTTATGCCTGCAACTGCTGTAGGAAGTGCAAACGGAAGCTCGATAAAACCGTCAAGCAGCCTCTTCCCCGGAAATTCATATTTGACAAGTGTCCATGCAAGTATCACTCCGAATATTACATTAATCACTGCAGCTATGAATGAGCAGCCTATACTCGTTGCAAATGCATAAAGCACATTAGGCTTTGTCACAAGCTCTATGAACTCTGAAGGTGATATCTTAAGCGAATATACCATAACTGATGCAAGTGGGATAAGAACTATCAGCGAAAGCATCGTAACCGTAATTCCCATTGTAAGCCTGAAGCCCGGAATGACTCTTGTCTTCTTACTCTTATTAAATTTTACTTTCTGTTGTTCAATAGCATTTTCCATAGCTTTCCCCAATCAGTTATCTCCATTGGCTTATACCGGATTACCGGTCTGTTAACTGTTATATATCCTGTCAAAAAGTGCTCCGTCATCGAAATACTTTCTGTAAGCTTCCTTCCATCCGCCAAAATCTTCGATAGATGTACATCTTATCGTAATGTCAAACTTATCCGTGAATTCATTAAGTATATTTTTGTTATACGGTCTGTAGCCGTATTGTGCTGCAAGTCTCTGCGCCTCATCCGAATAAAGATATCCGAGATACTCAGCCGCCGCATTCTCACTGTGGTTCATTCTCACATTGTCATCTACTACCGCCACGCTTGGCTGCGCCGTTATACTTACCGAAGGATTAACTATCTCATACTCTCCGGCGTAATTCTCAACCGTTGCCATAGCTTCATTCTCCCATGCTATCAGCACATCTCCCTTGTTGTTCTCAACAAATGTTGTTGCTGAACCTCTTGCACCCGAATCAAGCACCGATACATTGGAATAAAGCTTCTTTAAGAATTGTTCCTGCATCCCGGTATCTTTGTAATTAACCTGTGCATAGCTTAATGCTGCAAGGAAGTTCCAGCACGCACCGCCGCTGCTCTTAGGGTCAGGCGTTATTACCTCAACGCCGTCTTTTATCAGGTCGTTCCAGTCATGTATTCCTTTGGGGTTACCCTTTCTTACAAGAAATACTATCGTAGATGTATATGGCGAAGATGTATTCTCATATTCATCTTCCCAGCCTGTATCTATAAGTCCCGTATTCTCTATAAGTGATATGTCATGCTCAAGTGCAAGTGTCACAACATCTGCATTACAGCCTTCGACTACCGATCTTGCCTGGCTTCCCGAGCCTCCATGTGACTGGATTACCTCTACAGGCTCGTTGTATCTGCTCTCATAATAAGCTTCAAACAGTTTATTGTATTCTTCATAAAAATCTCTTGTTGCATCATACGATACATTCGTTATCGTAAGCGTCTTATCTGAACTTTTGCATCCGTACATTCCGGCTGTAAGTGTCATAGCAAGCCCCATCACCAGGAGGCATCTGATATTCTTTTTCATGGTATGTCCCGGCTAATCCGGCTCCTTTCTATAAACTATTGTATCAATATCACGCTTTGCAAAGCAGCAAATCAACGCAGGCGCGCTTGCGCTTGTTAGAGCTGGCAGCGGTACATAATGCGGCATAATACGCCGCATAAGTACCGGCCGCTCTAAAATGCCTGCTTATGCCTTTGCTGCTTTGCAAAGCTGACATTCGGAACACTAATTTAGAACAATGCTGTATAAATTGCTTTAGATGCACTCATTAAACAGGTTACATATTTTGGTGTCGCATGATTAAAAATGATTTCATGTTCCAGCGAACAGTTGATGATTTGTGTGTTGCAAGCCGGGCGCTTTGCAGCCATCGGTACTTAGCCGCTGTGTTTCAGCGGCTTATGTACCGCTATGGCTGCATCGCAGCGGGAGCGTGCCCGTCTTGCAATATGCAAATCGTCAACGTCCGGTGTTAAATACAAATAACATTAAATATAAAAAATTGAACCTTTAAAATTCAAACAGCGATGTTGACAGATATCTCTCCCCTGTATCCGGCAGCAGAATAACTATATTCTTACCTTCGTTCTCATGTCTTGCCGCAATCTGTGCTGCAGCATGAATTACTGCACCGGATGATATACCTACCAGAAGCCCGTCTGACTTGGCTACGTCTCTTGCCGCGGCAAATGCATCTTCGTTACTTACCGTAACTATCTCATCAACAAGACTCATATCCATTACTTTAGGAATGAAGCCTGCTCCTATTCCCTGAATCTTATGCGGTCCCGGCTGTCCTCCTGACAATACCGGTGAACCCGAAGGCTCAACAGCTATTATCTTAACATCCGGCTTCACAGCTTTGATTCCCTGTGCCGTTCCGGTAATTGTTCCACCGGTTCCCACCGATGCTATGAATATATCAACATTACCATCCATATCATCCATAATCTCTTTTGCTGTTGTAAGTCTGTGAATCTCCGGATTGGACGGATTCTCAAACTGCTGTGGTATGAATGCATTGCCATACTTTTCTTTGAGTTCATCTGCCTTGGCGATGGCTCCTCTCATTCCAAGCCTTCCCTGTGTAAGAACAATCTCTGCTCCAAGTGCCATAACAATCTTTCTTCTCTCAACACTCATCGTGTCCGGCATTGTAAGTATAAGCCTGAGCTTCTTGGCTGCACATACTCCTGCAAGTCCTATTCCGGTATTACCGCTTGTCGGCTCTATGATAACTGTATCTTTATTAATATTTCCCTGCTTAATTCCATCTTCAATCATCGCCATCGCGACTCTGTCCTTGACGCTTCCGAGTGGATTGAAGTACTCAAGCTTTGCAAGAATATTGGCATTAATTCCATGCTCTTCTTCATAGTTACAAAGCTGTAATATTGGCGTTGCGCCCACCAGTTCTGTTAATTGTTTTGCAACCTTTGCCATACCTGACCTCTTTTCTAAAAACCATTAAATGGATATTTGCTGGATTTACTTTCCTTATAATACACTACTATTCATAGTATTTCAATAGGATTAATAAATTTATTTAAAATTATTTATAATATTTTTCAAGACAGTGTTTTGTCTCTTCCTCATCAGGCACTCTGTTTTCCTTAAGTGTAAGTCCTGCCATATAAGCAAGGAAGCGGCTTCTTCGTGCATCATCCTCTATAAGTTCTTTTGCCTTTGGTCGTATTTCTTCAAGATAATCAAGTATGCCTTCTATATTGTCAGGAATAATATCCGTTATCCGGTCTGCAAGCAGCATTGTCATCGCCGGGCTTGCACCACCTGATGATATGCCGATATTAAGATTTCCCTTTCTTATTACAGACGGAAATATAAAGCTGCATTTGTCCTTATCATCAACCACATTTACAGGAATATGCCTTTCGCTGCACAGCTTATATATATGCGCATTAAGCTGCTCATCCTGTGTTGCAGCTATAACAAAGCTTTTGCCTTCGATATCCGAATCCGTGAACTCTCTCTGCTCACAGACAATCCCCTGAATCTCCTTCACTCTGCTGTCAAATTCCTTAGCCACAACAGTAAGCTGCGGCCCGTAATCTATAAGCTTCTTTATCTTGTGAAGCCCTACCCTTCCTGCACCGACAATCAGCCCAGGCGTATCCTTCAGTTCTACAAAAAACGGAAAATAACCCATATCTGCCCTCCATTTTCATTCCTGCTTCTGCGGATAGAGAATATCTGCCATCTTTGTATACGACTCTCCCCATCTTGCATTAGGCTTAAGAGTATACAATGCTTTATCAAGTACATAATATCTGTTATTCTTAACTGCAGTCAGGCTGCTCCATGCAGGGCTGTCCTTAAGCATAGTGTCAACATTCTTAAGTGCCGCATCAACATTACTTCCCTGTACCATTACAAATATATAGTCAGGATCTGCTTTAACGATTGCTTCGAGGCTTAAGTCATCTATAAGTGATTTGTCACTGTCTGCAATATTAATACAGCCAAGATCTTTGAGTACTGATCCTCCAACCGTATCATCGCTGCCCTTAACCTTAACATTCTTGGATGCCGCCCTTAATAGAAGTACCTTAGGGCTGCTGCCGTCAATGCGTGCCTTTGCTCTTTCAATCTCATCCCTGACAGAAGTGCCGTTCTTCTCATACAGGTCCTTGCGTCCTGTTATATCAGTACATATATTAAGCATATTAAGATAATCATCAAAATTATTAATATCAAAATATGCTACTGTTATTCCCGCATTTTCAAGTGTCCCGCGCATAGCCACATCAGGTTCTGTATTAGAGCTTGCTATTACAAAATCAGGTCTTGATGCAATAAGAAGCTCCGTATTAGGCTCAAGTATCGCACCAAGCTTAACAGCGTCATCCGCAAGTCCGAGGTCAAAGCTGTTCCATGCATCATCAACTGATGCCACAAGCTTTCCTCCTGCAAGCGTCCACACCTCTGAGAAGCTCCCAAGAAGTGATGCAACCCTGTCAGCCGATCTGACCGTTACACTTCTTCCGAGAGCATCGGTAAATGTAACTGCCTGTGTGCTGCTTTCTATCGAACTGCTGACCGTATTCGCATTCTGCCGTGAACATCCCGACATAAAAACTGATGCTGCAATTGCTACCAAAGTCAATAAAATAAATGCTTTGTTTTTTAATCTTTTTCTCATATCATACCTTTCCTACTAATTTACTATGTTTTGTTTGTATAAGAATACTACGATATGAGGCTTATTTCAAGTATTAATTTAACCAAATGGGAAATATATTAAGAATTGTTAAGAATTATCATCCTCTTTTGAAAGTTCTCTCTTATGCTGCCAGTGAATGCCAACATGACCTATTCCAAGGATTACTGCTGATATGATAAGTAAAGGATTCCTGCCGTATATTCCAAGCATGATAAAAGCAAGTATCGGCAATGTCGCACCTGCTACCGGTATTCCTATAAGGCTTCTGTAGAAATCACGCATTTTCTTACCGCTCCTGAAATATCTGACCCAGTTAATCTCATACATAAGCATTATTACAAATGAAATTATAAGAAATACAGACCATCTGTCAAGTCTGCCAATATTAAAGTCCCTGAATATAAGCATAAAAGTGCATACAAGTACCTGTCCTATTCTCTCAAACGCAAGAAGCACCTTGTTCTCATTTACAATATACCTATAATAATTCTCCGGTCTGTGGCTTGTCCATATTATATTAGGGACAAAAAGCATTATAAGATATATAAGTCCGACATAAGAAAATCCAAAGTGCATATGTTTCAACTCCTCAATTCACTGTACCGGAATATAATCCCGGCACAGTGTCTTATAATTATTATTCAGCTACTCAGACCGTACCTGATATAACAAGTGTACTTACTCCCGGACTTACAACCCATGCTCCTGTTGCTGCATCCTGTTCGTAGGTTGCAGCCGGCACCGTAATCTGTCCGGTATTGCTTGTAAAAGATCCTGTTGTCTCATCATAAGTGTAATTAACTGCCTCTGTCCATGCAGTTCCATTGAAAGACACCGCAAGTCCGCTGAGAAGAGGATCAAATGAATCTGTAACTACAACTCCTGTAGCAGCATCTGCCGGCGCATTTCCCATATTCTGTATGAGAAATGTATATGTCAGAGTGCCATTTTCAGTAACCGGTACAGGACTTACCGACTTGGTAATTGTAAGAAGAGGAGCTGTCTCAACTTCTACTGTATCAGATACTGTTATCGGTGTTATTCCTCCGCCGGTTATGACTGCAGCATTTGTCAATTCTGCTCCTGATGCAATAGGTGCATACTCATTAACAGCCGCTTCATATACAACTGTTACATTGCCGCCTGCCGGAACATTAATTCCTGTCACTGTCAGCGGAGGTCCCGGAGTTACTGCCGGTGTAGGCTGTGCTGTACCATTAACATAATAATTGACCGTACCTTCAATGTACGTAAGTGGTGTAAGTGTTAATGCATTAAACCGGTATGCTCCGAGATTGTCCGTAATCGTAAGTCCGTTAATTGCCGCTGTCCCTGAATTAACAATGCTTATGATATAAGTTACGCTGTCATTCTGTCCATACGTCTGACGGACAGCGAGCTTGGTTGCAGCAAGTACCTCAAGTATCTCGCCTACTGCAATGTTAGAATTGGCAACAGCATTGCCGTAACGCAGCTGTGCCTGGTTAGTAAATCTTGCCATATAGTAATACCTTTCATATATTCAGATATACTATAATATATGACAAATATCTTATTTTGTACCGAAGATTCTGTCTCCGGCATCTCCAAGACCCGGACAGATATATGCATTCTCATTAAGCTCTCTGTCAAGATGTCCTACATAAATCTGGATATCAGGATGTGCCTTGTGAAGTCTCTCAAGTCCCTCCGGTGCTGCTATAATACACATGAACTTGATATTCTTACCGCCATGCTTCTTAATCTGGTCGATTGCATCAACTGCCGAACCTCCTGTTGCAAGCATAGGATCGCACACAACGATTGTTCTCTCCTCAATCGGATCAGGCAGCTTGCAGTAATATTCCTGCGGCTCATGCGTCTTTTCATCACGGTACATACCTATATGACCAACCTTTGCTGACGGAACAAGTGCAAGAATACCCTCAACCATTCCAAGACCCGCACGAAGAATAGGAACTACTGCGAGCTTTCTTCCTGCTATCATAGGTGTCATGCATTTTTCAATCGGAGTCTCAATCTCTACATCCTTAACCGGAAGATCTGAAAGTGCCTCAAAGCCTTCAAGCATGGCTATCTCTTCTACAAGCTTACGGAACTCATTAGTGCCTGTATGCTTATCTCTGAGAATAGAAATCTTATGCTGAATCAGCGGATGATTAAAAATAACTACATTATCCATATTACTCATTGTAAAAACCTCTCTTATTCTAATTAAAAACTCTGCTTTTCTTCGTCATCACTGTTTGATACGTATACACCGCGGCTTCTGTCCCCTTCCGGATTCCTGCCGAACATGTAATCATTGCCCGGAAGGATTGCATTAAGAAGAATACCTGCGATTGCTGCTACTGCGAGTGCCGTAAGTGTAATTGATGTACCTCCGATTGTAAATGTAAGTCCACTGGAGAAACCAAGTCCGCATACAAATATAACACCTGCGATTATAAGATTTCTTGACTTTGTAAGGTCAACTCTGTTCTCAACGACATTACGCACACCGATTGCAGAAATCATACCATAGAGCATGAATGATACACCACCGATGATTGCTGTCGGCATTGTTGAGATAATGGCCGAAAACTTAGGTATAAATGAAAGAACTACCGCAAATACTGCTGCGATTCTGATCACTCTCGGATCATATACCTTAGACAGCTCAAGGACACCTGTATTCTCGCCGTATGTAGTATTGGCTGGGCCACCGATAACACCGGCAAATGCTGTTGCAAGTCCGTCACCCATAATTGTGCGGTGAAGTCCCGGCTCCTCAATAAAGTTCTTACCTACTGTTGCAGATATTGCAGACATATCTCCAACATGCTCCATCATTGTGGCAATGGCAATAGGTGCCATTACAAGAATTGCCGTAATATCGAACTTGCATAACTGGAACTTAGGAATTCCTACCCAGTTTGCTGCGGCAACCGATGTAAAATCAATTATTGCCGAACCATCCGGATTAGTAACACCACACGCATTCAGAATCAGTGCAAATCCATATGATATGAGCACTCCCATAAGGATTGGTATAATCTTAAACATTCCCCTGCCCCATATGTTGAATATGATAATTACTGCAAGTGCAACTACTGCAAGGAGCCAGTTAGTAGATGCATTACTGATTGCTGAAGGTGCAAGTGAAAGTCCTATACAGATAATAATAGGTCCCGTAACCACCGGTGGGAGGAATCTCATTACTCTGTTCACGCCTACAAGCTTAAATATAACTGCAACAACAAGATAAAGAAGTCCTGCAATTACTATACCGCCACATGCATATGCCACCTTATCATTGGCACTCATTCCGGCATACATTCCTGTGTTAAGGTTAGCCACTGTGTAGAAACCTCCAAGGAATGCAAATGATGATCCTAAGAACGCCGGTACCTCGAACTTAGAACATACGTGGAATATAAGTGTTCCCACACCTGCGCAGAAAAGTGTTACAGCTACTGTAAGACCGCTTGTTATCGGCTCACCGCATGCAGCACTAAAATATCCTGCCACAAGAATCGGTACAAGAATTGTTGCACCAAACATTGCAAACATGTGCTGAATTCCGAGAATAAGCATCTTCGGGATTCCAAGTTTGCGCGCATCGTAAATCGGTTCATTTGAATTATCCATCACACGTCTCCTATTGTAAAATATTTTTAAACCTAAAGATTATAATAACATTTTACTATATAAGCTGCAATGTGAAAATTTACCCTGTAATACTGAATTTATCCACATCCACAACGCCAAGACTCGTAAGTCGCAGCTTTGGTATCACAGGCAGACTTATAAATGATAATGTCATGAACGGGTCTATGCCTTTAGCTGCTCCAAGTCCATATGCCGCACTCTTCAGCCCGTCAAGTTTTTTCTGTGCTTTTGATACGTCAAGCTCACACATAAGCCCCGCAACAGGAAGTGCCAGTTCTGCAAGCACCCTGCCGTTATTGACCACAGCCATTCCGCCATGCATGCGTTCTATCGTCCTGATTGCAAGAAGTATATCATCATCACTTGCACCAACCGCAATTATGTTGTGTGAGTCATGTGCAATGCTCGTTGCAACAGCCCCTTCTTTGAGCTTATATCCTTTAACATAACATACTCCGACATGCCCTGTTGCATGATGCCTCTCTGCAACGCAAAGCTTAAGTATATCTTTTTTCACATTAATTCCTGAGGCTGACCCACAGTCCGTTGTCAGAAGTTCTCCTTCAACAACGCCTATCACTTTCGCCTCTCCGGATGGTGTCTTAAGACTTCCGGCTGTCAGCTTTGCGATATGTACTGTATCTTTTATGCCTGAGTTATCAACATTTTTCATCTGTTCAGCCTTATTTGTGAACATTGCACGGCATTCTTTTGTTAACCTTCCGTGCTGGCTCATCCTCACGCCATTTTTATATACGGAATCTATCTTAACTTCATTTCTATCCTCGAGAATAACAAAGTCCGCCCTGTATCCCGGAGCAATCGCCCCGGTTCTCCTGAGTCCAAAATATGATGCCGCATTAAATGAAGCTGCCGTGTATACATTTTCAGGCTTTGCGCCAAGAGATATTGCTTTTCTTATTATATTGTCTATGTGTCCTTCTATCTTCAGGTCTCCCGGATGGCGGTCATCCGTAACAAGCAGGCATCTTCTGTAATATCTGTCATCCAGCAGGCTGACAAGCTTCTTAAGATTCTTTCCTGCCGTTCCTTCGCGGATCATTATCCACTGTCCTGCCCTAATCTTCTCTATTGCTTCTGCACTCTCACTGCACTCATGGTCAGACATTGCTCCCGCTGTAACGTATGCCGCAAGCTGCTTTCCTGTAAGTCCCGGCGCATGTCCGTCAATAATTGTGTCTTTTTTGCGTGCAGCTGCCAGCTTTTTTATAACTTCCCTGTCACATGTAATAACTCCCGGATAATTCATCATCTCAGCAAGTCCGAGCACTCTTTCATTATCAAGGTACTTTTTAACATTTTTGTGGTCTATTCTGTACCCTGTCTCATCAAATTGTGTTGCCGGCACACATGAAGGTACCATAAAATACACATCTACCGGAAGATTGTCTGAAGCTTCAATCATATAGTCTATTCCGGCTTTGCCGCATACATTGGCAATCTCATGCGGATCTGCAATGACCGCCGATGTTCCGTGATGTATGACAGCCTTCGCATACTCTGCCGGTGTAACTATCGAGCTTTCAAGGTGCATGTGACCATCTATGAATCCAGGAACTATCGTATAATCGGATGCATCTATCTCGTGTTCACCGCTATATTCGCCTATTCCCGCAAATATACCGTCTGATACTGCAATATCTCCCTTAAGGAATTCATTGGTGAACACGTTGAGATATGTTGCATTTTTGAACACAAGCTGCGGTTTAATCTCTCCAAGCGCCGTTTGTATATCTCTTTTCATATCACTGCATATTCCCATATATACCTCCAAAGTTATATTTGTAAAATATCCGTCAAAAAAATCCCCCATGACTACCGCTTCACATAAATTGCTATGCTAATTATACGATATCCACGGGGGATTTACAATTTGGTATTTAGTTGCTTTAGTCCCAATAGCCAAGTTCTTCGCCCTTAAGGTAAAGTGCCCTGCCTTTGGCATAAATTTCAACTTTAGGTATAATAACATTGAATCACACTTCAGGGTCAATGTTCAAAATGTGATTTTTTTATGTTCAAATTGTGAACTCCTGCAAAATGTGATATTATAATGAAAATACATTTTGAGGAGCCAGCACCATGCTAGTATATGATTCAAAAAGTGCACCAAAGACATCTGACACATTTGAGTGCACCTACACAACATTCAGTTCAAACAGCAGTACTGCTACTGTTGAAAATCCTATTCTTATTCTCGATAATTCACAGGAGAAGTGGGAGCACAATTCTGTCGGTATATTCGCCAACCCTTTCAAGAAGACAGCTTTTGAGTTTCAGATTGACAATAATGTAATCACAAGCAATATTCTCAGGATTGACGCACGTTTTACAAGCCTTATAAAGTGGCTTGGTGAAAACCGCATTAAAGTTAAGCTTACAGGCGACAATACTGATGAAGGATATGCCGTATACAGAATACGCGAGGTTGCTTTCAACAACAGCCAGAAGCTTTCTTCAGAGGATGGTTTTCTCCAGTTTATGATTGAACGTCTGCTTGAGAGCAGTGCAGTCGCAGAATCCGTATCTGACGAAGATGATGACGAGTCGGGCGACAGCATGAAGCTTACAAGCATAACAAGCATTTCTGATTTTCTTAACTGTGCCGGAATCACCCTGCCTGAGAATATCCGCCTCTGGGCACGCCGCAACCTTGCAGTTGCCCGCTCAAGTGAGGTTACTCCTGAGGAACGCCGCCATGCACAGCGTGCACTTTCAATCATGCTTAACATTAAGTGGAAGGGAAGCTATTTTGAATCGATTGACCCTGTAGAAGCAAGACGTATACTTGATGAAGAGTTATTTGGAATGGAAAGCGTAAAGCAGCGCATTATCGAGACTATTATCCAGATTAACCGTACACATACTCTTCCTGCATATGGAATTCTTCTTGTAGGTCCTGCCGGAACCGGTAAGTCACAGATTGCATACCTTATTGCCAAGATTCTTAAGCTGCCATGGACAACTCTCGACATGAGTTCAATCAATGATGCCGAGCAGCTTACGGGAAGTTCAAGAATATACTCTAATGCAAAGCCGGGTATAATTATGGAAGCATTTAACATGGCAGGCGAGTCTAACCTTGTCTTCATTATAAATGAACTTGATAAGGCTACAGCCGGTAAGGGCAATGGGGCCAATCCGGCAGACGTTCTTCTCACACTGCTTGATAATCTTGGATTCACTGATAATTATATGGAATGTCTTATTCCTACCGTCGGCGTATATCCGATTGCCACAGCTAACTTCAAGGATCAGATAAGCTCACCTCTTCTGTCACGATTTGCAGTCATTGATATTCCTGACTACACACATGACGAAAAGAAGACCATTCTTTCCAAGTTTGCTCTTCCTAAGATACTTAAGCGTATCGGACTGCATGAGGATGAATGTGTTGTTACGGATGAGGCACTTGATACGGTAATAAACATTTTCAAAGACACAACCGGTATCCGTGACCTTGAACAGGCAGCAGAAAGACTTGCAGCACATGCGCTCTATCTTATCGAAGCCGAGAACGAGACTAAGGTTGTATACGATTCTGCAATGGTAAAAGAACTTTTCAGATAAATTAAAAAATACCGTTTCCAAAAGTCAGAATAAATCCGACGATCCGGGAACGGTATTTTTGTATTCTATATCTTATATATCTTCTATATCTCTTCCTTGCCGCCTGTCCTGGCTCTTATAACCATAAGCACCGCAAGCAGAAGCACTATGCATAACGGAAGCGCCAGCCATGACATTCCCGGCATCCCCATTGCCATAAATATGCCAATCAGCATGTAACCTGCAAGGCATACACCTGCAACTACAATAACATAAGGAAGCTGCGTAACAACATGGTTGACATGTTCACAATGTCCGCCGGCCGATGCCATAATCGTTGTGTCCGATATTGGTGAACAGTGGTCACCGCATACTGCTCCGGCAAGGCATGATGCAATTGATATCACCATCATCTGTCCCTCAGGAAATACACCTACAACAATCGGTATAAGTATACTGAAGGTTCCCCATGAAGTTCCCGTTGCAAATGCAAGAAATGCAGCAACAAGGAATATAATCATTGGAAGGAAGCCCTGCATTGCCGATGCCGAACCTGCAACCAGGTCTGCTACAAAGTACTTGGCACCGAGCAGATTAGTCATTCCCGAGAGTGTCCACGCCATTGTAAGAATGAGAATCGGTGCTATCATTGACTGGAAACCTTCCGGAATACACTTTGTAAAATCTTCAAATGAAAGCACATCCCGCATCATGTAATAGATAAATGTAAACACAAGTGTTACCGCGCCGCCAAGCACAAGACCTACAGACGCATCGGCTCCCGCAAACGCATCAACGAACGACGCGCCTGAGAAAAAGCCTCCCGTGTATACCATTGCGATAATACAGCTTGCAATAAGAACAACGACCGGAAGTGCGAGGTCAAGGACATGCGCCTTGTCATTAACAATCTCTTCCTCATTACCTTCATATGGTCTTCCCGGTGTTGTGAACAGATCTCCTGCTATTGCATTCATCTCATGCTTTTTCATCGGGCCGAAATCTACTCTCATAACCGTTACAAACACTACCATAACAAGAGTAAGTATCGCATACATGTTATATGGTATTGTCTGAAGGAACACGGCAAAGCCGTTTATGTTGGAATCGGCAGGCACCGAAGAGGTTACTGCTGCCGCCCATGAGCTTATCGGTGCAATAATGCAGACCGGAGCTGCCGTTGCATCAATAATATACGCAAGCTTCGCTCTTGAAACCTTATGTCTGTCCGTTACAGGTCTCATGACACTTCCGACTGTCAGACAGTTAAAATAGTCATCCACGAATATCAGTACTCCAAGAAGCATTACAGATATCTGTGCCCCAATCCTTGTCTTAATATGCTTTGATGCCCATCTGCCAAATGCTGCAGAGCCTCCCGCTTTGTTAAGCATTGATACAAGGATTCCAAGCATAACAAGGAATACAAGTATTCCGACATTCCATGAATCAGCAAGCTTGTACACCATGCCGCCGTCCTCATTGAAGAACATGGTGTTGAGCATCAGCTCAACATTAAAATTAGAATACAGAAGTGCGCCGGCTACAATTCCGGCAAGAAGTGACGTATACACCTCTTTGGTAATAAGTGCAAGTCCGATTGCTATTACAGGCGGCAGCAGTGACAATATCGTTGAATAAGCCGCACATCTGTAACTCTCAGAATCTGCAATCGTCACCGGTGTTCTGAATGATATAATGCAAAGTACCGCAATCAGTGCGATAAATATAAGCATTCCGATTTGTTTCTTCTTCATATCTTTCTCCAATCTTTGAATACTTAACTATCTTACTGTCAAACCGGAGAAAATACAATACCCAAAACAAATATTTATTGGCATTTATAATGCATTTTTAACAGTATTTCCACTGCTCCGATGCGAGCTGCATATCCACCATATGTCTGTATATTCCGTTCTGCGCCTTAAGCTGCTTTGGAGTGCCCTGCTCAGCCACAGTTCCACCTTTAAGAACAACTATTCTGTCAACCCCATCTACAGTTCTCATTCGGTGCGCAATTATAAGAACAGTCTTATCCCTGATCAGCTTTGATATTGATTCCTGAATTGCCGATTCATTATCTACATCAAGTGATGCTGTGGCTTCATCCATAAGTATGATTGGTGCATTCTTAAGAAATGCTCTTGCAATTGATATTCTCTGTCTCTCACCGCCCGAAAGCTCCGATCCATTCTCGCCTATCATCGTATTCCAGCCATCCGGAAGCTTCTCAACAAAATCAATACAGTTAGCAAGTCTTGCCGCATTCATTACCTCTTCGTCAGCTGCATCCTTCTTACCTATACGGATATTCTCCATTACAGTGTTATTGAACAGTGTTACATCCTGGAAAACAATTGAATACAGCGACAGAAGTTTCTCAGGGTCAATCTCAGATACATTCATTCCACCGACAGTAATCCTGCCTCCGTCATTGTCCCAGAATCTTGCAGCAAGCCTTGATATCGTTGTCTTACCGCCTCCTGACGGGCCGATAAGCGCTGTAACCTCTCCCTGCTTTGCCGTAAAGCTGACATCCTTCAGTATCTGCTCACCTTTCTTATACGCAAATGAAACATGGTCAAAAGTAATATCATATCCTTTATTATCAAGGATTTCTTTTCCTGTCTGCTCATCATGCGAAAGTATCTCATCCATTCTCTCACAGTTCTTATTAATGCTTATTATTGCTGACAGATTCTGGAGTGAAATCTGCAACGGTTCATACATTCTCGTAACAACAAGAAGGAACATAAAAAATGTAAGTACGCTGATTTCACCCTTTACAAGCAGCGAACCTCCGACAACACAGACCGTTCCGATACCGATTTTGAGAATCATCTGTGCCGAGCACACAAATGCCGCATTGGCAAATTCCGCTACAATCGCATGTTTCTCAACGTTTTTAATCTTTACATTAAGACCGGACATATATTCTTCCGTCATATTGTTGGAACGCAGATCCCTGATTGTCTCAAGCCCCTCCTGTATGCCGTCAAGGCATGCAAGTCTGTATTCAATAGTCTTATTATGTACCTTATCCATTACATTTTTTGAATAAAGAACTATAAAAAATGCAATCGGGACAACCCATACAGCCGCAAGTGCCATACGCCATTCAAAGAAGAACAGACTTATTACAATTACTGTCGTTGACGCAAACGCTCCCACAAGCTCAGGAATCCAGTGTGAGCTTGCCGTCTCTATAAGCGCACAGTCTGACATAATTGTGTTGGTAAGGTCTGAAAGATCCTTCTTGCCAAAAAACGATAAAGGAAGCTTTCTCAGCTTCTCTGCCAGCATTCTTCGTCTTACACCGCTCTCTACATATGTAGAAAGGAAGGTTGACCTGTACTGGAATAATGTTGTAAGTATTATAAGCACAAGTACTGCGACAGTACCGGCGATAAAGAACATTTTCTTATCCTGCGGCAGGCTTCCTTCAATCAGGTATGAAGAAAGCACATACAAAAGTCCAACCGGAAGCATCAATACAAGATTGGCGATTGTAACCGCAGCAAATGCGCGCATCATATCATGAGCGCCCTTATCCGAAAGAGCATATTTATGCTTAAGCTTTTCTGTCATGATTTTTCACCGTTCCTTCCCACCTGCCAGTTGACAGATTTGTTATATTCATTCCACATGTGTGTATATATTGCGTTCTTTGCCGTAAGCTCATCATGTGTTCCGCTCTCTGCTATCCTGCCGTCTTTAAGTACATATATGCAGTCTGCATCTGTCACTGTTGACAGTCTGTGTGCAATCATAATTACGGTCTTATCTTTGGCAAGATTCTCAAATGCTTTCTGCACAAGCCTCTCATTATCAGGATCTGCAAATGCTGTTGCCTCGTCAAGTATCAGTACCGGTGCATTCTTAAGAAAAGCTCTTGCAATTGAAAGTCTCTGCGCCTCTCCGCCCGATACATATATTCCCTTTGAACCTATTACGGTATTGACGCCATCCGGAAATTTCTCAATTATGTCCATGCACTGTGCAGCCTGAAGTGCTTTCATAACCTCATCATCACCGGCATCCGGTCTTCCCATTCTTACATTTTCAAGGATACTCATCTTAAGAAGCTTACTGTCCTGAAATACATACGAAACCTGATTCATAAGCTCTTTTGCGTCAATATCCTTTACATCAGCATCTCCAAGCCTGATGCTTCCCGACTTAACATCCCAGAATCTTGCAATAAGCGAGGCAAGTGTTGTCTTACCGCCTCCGGACGGACCTACCAGTGCCACATGCTCTCCTGCCTTTACATGCATCGTTATTCCGTCAATTGCATTATCCTTGGACTCATCATACGCAAATGTTACGTTTTCAATGCTTATTGAAGAATCCTTGGGAATGCTTTTTTTGTCTGACAGTGGAAGCGGTGATACTGCAAATATCCCATCCATCCTGTTCAGTGCATCCTCAACAATCATCTGTGACTCGCCTGTATACGCAACCTTCATTAACGTTGTTGTAAGCGTTGATGTAATAAGTATGTAGAAAATAAGATTAAGTGCAAACTGTGTTGTTATCTGATTGCCGCCAAGCGTATAAGCTGCTATAATCAGTGCTGCAAATATTCCGTTAGATGCTGTTGTAAAGCCTATCATAGGAAGCATCATGCTTTTAGTATAGTCAAGTGTCCATTTCTCATAATCGTCTATCGCCGCCTTAAAGCGTTTAAATGAAAATACGGTCTGTCCGAATGTCTTTACGACCGGAATTCCGCGTACATACTCAACTGCCTCTGCCGACATTGTTTCAAGCGAATTCTGGTACTGCTTCATATCCTCAGCCATCTTAGGTCCCATCATCAGTGTTCCCATCAGTATAAATGCAATAACCGCCGGTATAAGACTTATAAGTCCGAGTCTCCAGTCAAATACCATCATCATTACAAGAAGTCCTACGGGTGTGGCGGCCGACACTGCCTTATCAGGAAGGTTATGTGCGATAAATGTCTCTGTTGCCGCACTTGAATCGTTAACAACCTTGCGTATCTTACCCGTTCCCTGAGACTCGACATATCCCAACGGAAGCTTCATGATATGTTCCATCATGCTTACTCTCATATTGGACTGCACACGGAATGCCGCCTTATGTGAGCACATAAGTGCCGCTATGTATGCTGCCATTGCCAGCAGTGCAAATTCTACAGCCTGCCAACCATATGCTGTTATATGCGTTGCGTTGGCATAATCAGGCTTTACCTCCAGTATTTCCTTTATGATGCGCCACACATCATAAAAAGGCACAAGTGCAATCCATGCACTGAGAACTGCAAGAATCCATGACAGATACACCAGATATTTATGTTCTCCGGCTATGTCCATGAGTCTTGACAGAGCGCTTTGTTTTTTTGTTTTCATAGTGCTCTCCTTTACTATTATTTTTGTTGTGCTGATAAAATATATCAATAAGTTAGTTGCATCTAACCTATTATCATTTTTTTAGGCAGCATTGCTACTGCCTTCTTTTATATATCTGATATCACATAATCCCAAATACTGCCTTCCAGCCCGAACTGTTAAACAGCCTTACATTCTCCATGAATTCACATGCCTGCTCAAAGCTTTTGCCATGTTCAATAAGCTCACAAATATACTGCCATCCGTTTCTGCAATATACATGGATGAAAAATTCATCAATTTTATGACTGCCATCTGAATATTGCTTTGCAAACTCCCGGTAATACTCCTCTTCAATCCGTGCAAGCTCATCGAAGTAACCTTCGTACTCTGTACCTTCCGAGTGACAGAATATCAGCCTGAACTCATCCAAATGCTTATATACATATTCAAGCACACTGTAAGTTCCTCTCTCGCCTTCATGCACAGCCTTGTCAACATCATGTGAGTCTGCCGCTTTGCTGACACTGTCAAGATATATCTTCATAAGTCCGTCTGCGGCGTCATTTACAATCGCAGTAAACAGGCCGCTCTTATCTCCGAAGCGTGTATATATTGAATTGGTGCTTACTCCGCTGTCTGACGATATTCTTCTTAGACTTGCATCGTGAAAACCATGTTCAAGGAATTCCTTCTTTGCGCTCGCTATAAGCTTTTCCGTAACACCTGCTGCCTCTTTTCTCATATATGGTATTCCCTTTCAGTACGCGTGAGTATTCCTCCGCAGTCAAAATAATGCTACCGCAAACCTTTCAGCATAACGGCGCCTATATAATGGCATTAACGTAACGCCGTTATAATAACAGTGTTATTTTATGTTTAAAAGTTACTGTTGTCAACGCAAAGAGTGCTTAGTGATATTTTTTATCATGTATGTATAAGTAGTTATATAAGTAATTATTGGAGCATAAAAATAGCCATATGGATCATTAGTCCAAATGGCTTATAAAAATATATTATTTTAATCTATTGTGAAGAACTGTCTCTGTTCCTGTTATTAAATCTGTCTTTTTCTTATAAAGAAGTGTCCATGATGCCTGATTCTTTGAATAATCCATCTTTTCTTCTGGAAAAAACGAACGACAGATATATTTATCTCCATCATCATTTGATAAAAATAAATTTCTGCTTTCCATTTTATTTTCCATAAGATAATCAGCCTCAATCATTGAATACATCTACCATGTTTATAAATCCTCCATGTTAGAATCGGCAACCCCAAACTTATTTATAAAATCCTCATAGCCATTTACCCAATCAAACTTTGTATCATCGGATACTGCTTTAAAATGAAGTTCTCCGCAATGAATCTTATTCTTTTCCACATCAGTCAGGTCAGCCCATGTCTTACCTGCTTTTGTTTCAACGATGAAATATATTCCAATTGATGGGTCTTTCAAAGCCTCCTTACGACATACTACCGCCCAATCAGGGCTATAATTACCATATGGTGTATCAATGTTATGATTTCTACACCATATTCCACTCGATTTTCTCCAGCTAAATATATATATATTTAAAATAATTGTATCACAAATCATTAACGATTTCATCTGTATCATAAATTTCTTACAACACACAATATATTTTATACGTTAGACAAAATATTTCATTTACAATATTGTTACCAACATAAAAAGACGTTCCCCAACACCACCCGGTATCAAAGTCCGTCTTTCAATATTCTTATATAATATTTAGTTTTCACCCATCTTTGCCAGCTTGGCAGCCTGGTCAGCCGCAATACATGCGTCAATGATTTCCTGAATGTCACCATCCATAATCTTATCAAGCTTATAAAGTGTAAGACCTATTCTGTGGTCTGTAACTCGTCCCTGTGGGAAGTTGTAGGTTCTTATCTTCTCAGAACGGTCACCAGTTCCAATCTGGCTTCGTCTGGCATCAGCCTCTGCGTCATGTGCCTTCTGGCATTCCATATCATACAGCTTTGCCCTTAAGAGTGCAAATGCCTTCTCCTTGTTCTGAATCTGTGACTTCTCTGTCTGGCTGTAGATGACAATTCCTGTAGGATAGTGAGTAAGACGCACAGCCGAGTCGGTTGTATTTACACACTGGCCACCATTACCTGAAGCACGCATAACATCTATACGGATATCCTTCTCATCAATCTGGACATCAACTTCCTCTGCCTCTGGCATAACCGCTACAGTCGCCGTAGATGTATGGATACGTCCGCCAGATTCAGTCTCAGGTACACGCTGTACACGGTGAACGCCGCTCTCATACTTAAGCACTGAGTATGCACCCTGTCCCTTTACCATGAATTCAATTTCCTTCATACCGCCGATACCGGTCTCGTCAGAGTTGACAACCTCAACCTTCCATCTGCGGCTCTCAGCGTAATGAGTATACATGCGGAAAAGCTCCGCAGCAAAAAGTGCTGCCTCATCACCGCCTGCGCCGGCACGGATCTCAACGATTATATCCTTATCATCATTAGGGTCCTTAGGAAGGAGCAGTATCTTAAGCTCGTTCTCAAGCTCTTCTGCGCGCTTCTTAGAATCATTAAGCTCTTCCTTGGCAAGCTCCTTAAGTTCCTCGTCGTTCTCCTCGTCAAGCATCGTAAGACTATCCTCTATATTCTGCTTGCATGACTTGTATTCATTATAGGCATTAACAATAGGTGTAATGTCATTCTGCTCTTTCATCAAATCACGAAATCTCTTCTGATCATTAACTACATCAGGATTACTCAGCTCGAGCGTGATATCCTCATAACGATGTACAAGATCTTCCAATCTTCCAAATATCTCCATACTAATCTCCATTCCTGCCCGTCTTTCCGGGCATCTCAAGTTTGTGTGCAAGCACAAATCTTGCGATTGAAAAAACTCTGTTTTTTCAATCTAATATCCATTCTGCAGGCTCTTATAATCTCTGACCCATAACCACACGGTCAAGCCCTGCAAGGTCTTTTATAACTTTTATATTACTATAACCATATTCTGACATTATATCACTGACATCATGCGCCTGCGTGCAGCCAATCTCATACAGCAGCCATCCGCCTGACTTAATGTAATTCAGGGACTGCTGTGTTATCTCCCTGTAAAAGTGCAGTCCATCCTCTAATCCGTCTAGTGCTATATACGGATCATGAATTCTCACCTCTTCAGTGAGTGTCTCAATCTCTCCGGTCGCAATATACGGAGGATTCGACACTATTACATCAAACAATTCCTCATCATTAACATTTATATCAGAGAAAATGTTGCTTTTTACAAATGTAACATCATCTGCCCCAAGCTTTTCCCTGTTACCCGAGGCAACCTTAAGCGCAGCCTCAGATATATCTGCTCCTAAAGCACGTCCGAGCTTCTTCTCCAGAGCAAGCGTTATTATAATGCAGCCGGATCCTGTACACATATCGAGTACTGAATCTTTGGCATTAATTACTTTTAACGCCTCTGATACAAGCACCTCTGTGTCCTGACGCGGAACCAGCACATCACTGTTTACATTAAATCCGCGTCCGTAGAACCATGCCTGCCCTGTAATATGCTGCAACGGGATATGCGATGAACGTCTGTCAATAACAGCGTCATAACGCTCAGTTATATCTTCGGGGACTGATTTGCTCCCATTAAGGATATATGCAGTCCTGTCCATTCCTGTAATATACTCCAGCAGTGCAAAGCTGTCATACTCCGCATCCGTAATTCCGGCATCTGCAAGTATTGCAGCACCATTATGACACATCTGTCTGTATGTCAGCTTCGGTGCGGTACTATCTGTCATCTCTGCCTACTTCCGTATGCCTCTGCTTGAATATAGGCATCTCTATGCCAATCTCTTCTTCCTCTTCTTCATCATCGACAAACTCAATACCGTCGGAACCCTGCTTGTCATCATCATCAGAATCGGCTTCATCCGCATCTGCATCAACTTCATCCGAATCAGTTTCATCTGCATCATCCGGCTCGTAATCATCATCAAGCATTTCTATTCCATCATCCGATTCATCTTCGTATTCATCTGATTCATAATCTTCCGGCTCGTCATTATTTTCACCAGACTCATCTTCGTACGCATCTTCAGCTTCGTCCATGACTTCATCTTCAAGATAACCTTCAGCATCAAGCTCCTCTGCTTCCTGTCCATCATCTGCAGTCTCGTTAATCTCTGCCTCTGAATATGCAGTACCGTCTTCATCCTCATAGTAAAATGCTTCCGGTGGAATCTGATCATCCGGTACACCATCGTAGTACTCATCAAGGAATTCTTTCCAGTCAAATACAGCCTCGACTGCCTTTATTCCAACTTCAATCATGGAATCATCAGGTTCTCTTGTAGTCAGCTTCTGAAGCCACAGTCCCGGCTTGCTGACTATCATAACCGCCTTACTGTCACTGCTTCCTGCCCATCTGATTACTTCATAAGAAACACCGGCAATTACAGGCACAAGGAGAACTCTTACTGCTATCTGTAAAAATGGATTAGGCATCCGGATGAATATAAAAAATATTACACTAATAAACATTACAAGGAATATAAAGCTTGTACCACATCTCTTATGTTCCTTAGAGCTTGCACGTACATTATCCACTGTCAGTGCCATTCCATGTTCGATGCAGTTGATACATTTGTGTTCTGCACCATGATACATAAATGTACGCTTTATATCACTCATAAGCGATATAAGCAATATGTATATAATGAATATAAGCACTCTTACAAGTCCCTCTATAAGATTAAGCACCCACTGTGATACTATGAACTTTGCAAGAAGTCTGGATATATAATATGGTGCAACCATGAAAAGGGCAATTGCAAGAATAACAGAAAAGAGGATTGTGATTGTCATAATTACCGAATCAAGCTTTTCCCTGAATATGGCCTTTGCCACGTTGTCCGCCCTGGTAGGCTCCTGTTCCTTGGGATCTTCGTAAAAACTTGAAGAATAAGTAAGTGAAGACATTCCAAGCACCAGTGAATCAACAAAACTTACCACGCCTCTTATAACAGGAACATTGCAGATCTTACTACGGTTCCTGTCAGACTTGCACTGCCTTGTTACTACATCTATTTCATTATCCGGCTTACGCACAGCTATTGCATACTTATCTTTGTTACGCATCATAACACCCTCAAGGACTGCCTGACCGCCAATTCCAGATAGCTTCATGAAACCTCCTGTCTGGTTCAACCGAACCATACGCTAAAAGTAATTTGCCTTATCGTAAAAAAGGTTGAGATTATACAATCTCAACCCTATCACCATCAACTTCTTGTGCAAATTACTTGCTCTCAACACCATACTTCTTGTTGAACTTATCGATACGTCCACGTGCTGAAGCAGCCTTCTGCTGTCCTGTATAATAAGGATGACACTTAGAGCAAACTTCTACGTGAATCTCAGGCTTTGTTGAACCTGTTACGAACTCGTTGCCGCAGTTGCAGACAACCTTTGCCTGATAGTACTCTGGATGGATTCCTTCTCTCATTACTTTCACCTCTTACTCTACTGATAATTCATAGTTAATAACAAATTTATCATAAAAATTGGACTAACCAATCTTATTTCTGATAAACAGCTTTTAAAGTATATCATACCTAAATTATTAATGCAACATATTTTTCAGGAAAATTAGAAAATTTTATTTTTCTTTACTCTCTCAACGAATTCTGCATTATTCTTCGTATGCAGGAACAGATCAAGAATTCTCTCCGCCGCCTCATCCGCACGCATTCCACTGAGAGCTTTTCTTGCTATCTCCATAGCCTGATATTCATCATGTGATAACAGAAGGTCATCCCTTCTTGTGCTTGATTTTGCTATATCAATTGCAGGAAATATTCTCTTCTCTGACAGCTTACGGTCAAGTACAAGCTCCATGTTGCCGGTTCCCTTGAATTCCTCGAATATAACATCGTCCATCTTGCTTCCCGTATCCACAAGCGCCGTTGCAAGTATAGTAAGGCTTCCACCTTCTCTCATATTACGTGCCGCACCGAAGAATCTCTTAGGCATATGGAGTGCTGCCGGATCAAGTCCGCCTGACAGTGTGCGTCCGCTTGCCTGTATTGTAAGATTATATGCTCTTGCAAGTCTTGTTATACTGTCAAGCAGGATAATTACATCTTTCTTCTGCTCTACAAGTCTCTTGGCACGTTCTATAACCATCTCAGATACTCTTCTGTGTCTCTCCGGAAGCTCGTCAAATGTTGAATATATGACATCAACATGCTCGCCTTCTATTGATTCCTTAATATCCGTTACTTCCTCAGGACGTTCATCAATAAGAAGGATAATAAGATACATATCCGGATTATTAACTGTAATTGCCTTGGCAATCTGCTTAAGGAGTGTTGTCTTACCTGCCTTAGGCTGTGATACAATCATACCTCTCTGTCCCATTCCTATAGGAGATATAAGGTCTACTATTCTCATCGCTACTGAATTGGAATTAGGCTCGAGGTGGATCCTCTTATTAGGGAAAATAGGTGTCAGCGATTCAAATGCCGGTCTTGCCATGTTGACCTCAGGTCGAAGTCCATTAACTTTATCAATCTGATAGATGGCACTGAACTTTTCTCCTGAATTCTTGGCACGCTTCGGTCCCTGTACTATATCTCCTGTTTTAAGTCCGAATCTGCGGATCTGTGATGGTGCAACATATACATCATTCTCACCCGGAAGATAATTCTCGCATCTGATAAAACCAAATCCTTCAGGCATAACTTCAAGAATACCGTTAGCATCAGGTCCTTCTTCCCTGATTGCCGTCTTCTCATACGCCTGCTGTCTTTCCTGTACGTTATCTATCTTCTTATCTTTCTCTTCCTGCTTCAATGTTCCGTCAGCTTCACTTGCAGCAATAATTGCATCGATAAGTTCATTCTTACGCATAGAACTTATTCCTTTGATATTCTTGTCTTTGGCTATATCACGAAGAGCAGCCAATGACAAAGTCATTAATTTTTCTCTCATAATTTTAATCTCCATTATTATATAAATTGTTTTCAGCACAAAAATAACTAACCAAATAAATCTGAATTAACCGGACATAATATCTCTTCTAAATCAAATTACATTATCAAACGTATATTTAAAATAATCTTTACCTGGGGATTTTTTGAAAAGTGTCATTGAATAAAATAGATTCATTTACTCTTGTATTATACAGCCTCATCTTCCAAATGTAAAGGAATTTATAATTTGATTGCTTGTTTGCTGTCATTGTGATATCATAAAAATCTAGGCTGTTAAGCCGGAATATTTATAATAAGTAGTAAATAACAATAACACAATAAGTAATTAAGAAAGGCTGGTAATAACCAATGACAGTTAATGAACAGGCTCTTAAGTTACACGAAGAGTGGAATGGGAAGATTGAGACTACAAGCAAATGCAAAATTGCATCAAGAGAGGATCTTGCACTTGCATATACTCCCGGCGTTGCCGAACCGTGTAAGGTGATAGCAAAAGACAAGGAAGCTGCATATAAGTACACTATCAAGTCCAATACAATTGCTGTCGTATCTGATGGCAGTGCCGTTCTCGGACTCGGCAACATAGGTCCTTACGCAGCAATGCCTGTTATGGAAGGTAAAGCTGTTCTTTTCAAAGAGTTCGGTGGAGTCAATGCCGTTCCAATCTGTCTTGATACTCAGGACACTGAAGAGATTATCAGAACTGTAGCTGCAATAGCTCCCGGATTTGGTGGTATCAACCTTGAAGATATATCTGCTCCACGCTGCTTTGAGATTGAGACACGTCTTAAGGAGATGCTTGATATTCCTGTATTCCATGATGACCAGCACGGAACAGCAATTGTTGTTCTCGCAGGTATAATCAATGCGCTTAAGGTTACCGGCAAGAATAAGGAAGAGTGTCAGGTTGTTGTCAATGGTGCAGGTTCTGCCGGCGTTGCAATCACTAAGCTTCTTCTCACCTATGGATTCAGGAATGTGACCATGTGCGATAAGAGCGGCATCTTAAGCAAGGGCAGCGAAGGTCTTAACTGGATGCAGGAATCAATGATGGATGTTACCAACCTTACACATAAGACCGGTACTCTTGCCGACGCACTTAAGGGTGCTGATATATTTGTCGGTGTATCTGCTCCTAATATCGTAACTGCTGATATGGTAGCTTCAATGAACCACGACGCTATCCTCTTTGCAATGGCTAATCCTGTTCCTGAGATTATGCCTGATGTGGCCAAGGCTGCCGGTGCAAGAGTTGTCGGAACAGGCCGAAGCGATTTCCCTAACCAGGTTAACAACGTAGTTGCTTTTCCGGGAATATTCAAGGGTGCGCTTGAAGGACGTGCAAAGCAGATTACAGAAAAGATGAAGCTTGCAGCAGCTAATGCAATTGCAGGTCTTGTATCTGACAATGAGCTCAGTGATGTAAACATCCTTCCTGAGGCTTTTGACCCTCGTGTTGCAGATGTTGTATCCAGGGCTGTAATGGATAACATTGAAGACTAATGCTCCCTCATTATTATTCGTTAAATGAATATCTGCTTAATACATTTGGCAGTAAAATGTATAAATTAGCCCTGAACGCCCGGATGACATGTCCGAATCGTGATGGGCTAATTGACACGAGAGGCTGCATCTTCTGCAGCGCCGGAGGGTCAGGCGATTTTGCCGGGAATGCACCTACTGTCACAGAGCAGATTGAAGCCGGCATAAGCCAGGTGTCGGGCAAGTATCACGGTGACGATTACATTGCGTATTTTCAGGCATATACCAATACATATGCACCTGTCGAATATCTTCGCAATGTATACATGGAGGCTGCCCTTAACAGCCATATCCGTATAATTTCGATTGCAACAAGACCCGACTGCCTTGATGATGGAATATGCAGGCTTCTTGCTGATATTAATTCCATCAAACCCGTCTGGATTGAACTTGGTCTCCAGACAACCAACTGTAATTCTGTGCGTTATATAAGACGCGGATATAAGAATGAGTGCTTTGCAGATGCCATCATGCGCCTCAGGCATTTTCATTCCTGTGAACATATAATCGCACATATGATAATAGGTCTTCCCGGAGAGACTACAGCTGACATGCTTGCCACTGCTTCGTATATATCCCGGTATGCAGACGGAATAAAGCTCCAGCTTCTTCATATTCTCAAGGGCACTGACCTTGCTGATGACTATGCTGCGCAGCATTTTCACCTTCCGGAGCTTGATGAGTATATTGATATACTCGAGGAGATTATCAAAAGACTTCCGCCAGGCATGGTGGTACACAGATTGACCGGTGACGGTCCAAAGAAGCTTCTCATTGCTCCGATGTGGAGTGCAGATAAAAAACATGTTCTTAACACGATAAACCAAAGATTTATGAATGACTGCCTGATACAGGGTTCATTATATAGAAAGTGAGATTAACAACTATGCCTTCTGATTCGATGACGCTATATAAACTTATGATTTTGTATATGTTAAGCAGAGTTAACTTTCCGCTGAATAATAATCAGATTTCGGAATTCATGCTGTCTAATAACTACACTGATTATTTTACACTTCAGGAAGTTCTTAATGACCTGACAGAGTCCAACTTTATAGCCGCCGATGTATACCGCAACACTACGCAGTATCATCTTACAGAGGAAGGCACTGACACAATTGCGTTTTTCAACACACGTATCTCTAACGCAATCAAGGATGATATCGAGCAGTATCTTACCGATAACAAATACGAACTCAAGAATGAGGTTGGCACTATCGCCGACTTTTACCGCTCAACCAATCAGGACTACATCGTTCACTGCCAGGTAAAAGAAGGAGACTCAACCCTTATTGAGCTGAGTCTCTCTGTGCCTCTTGAAGAACAGGCTAACGCCATGTGTTCCAAATGGAAAGACGCCAGTCAGGAAATATATGATTTTATAATGCACAAGCTTATGTAATATCCGGGATTCTATTCCAAAGGTGCAAGTACAGACCTGTACAGTCTTTCACACCCGAACTCTTCAGCCGTGCCGTACATCTCATCCAGTTGCGCGAAGTTCTCATCTGAATGTTCAACTTCGCGTGAATAAAGATGTGTTATCTCAATCTGGTCTGTAAGCTGCATTGTGTAATCTTTTTTTATAAATCTTACAACATCCATCTCAACAACCATAAGATATCCTGTAACCGCAAGCTTAACTTTGCCAAGCAGGTCATAATCATAGACCGCCTTAAGGAAATATCTGAAAATGTAATATACCATTACATGCTCATACTGCATGTTACACTCAGGATATGAAGCCCAGAACCTTCTCACAGAACTTATGTAGTTCTTAACATCAGTCAATGAAGCATCAACGGCATCATGCATGCGTCCGAAGCTGTCTCTGTCTGCAGCTATAAACTCATGAAACTCACCCTTAACCATCTCCATGCTGTCAAATATAGCAAGCAGACTACCGGTATGCTTATAATATCCGCATGCATTCGGCATACTCTTTTTCTTAGCCCCCGACCAGTCTGTATATTTGCGTCTGAGCTTTGCAATGACCTCATCAAACTTCTCAGTCCTCACATCTGCATAGATGTCATCACCCGGAACAGTGTACATTGCATTAATCTCATGAATATATGAATATCTGTGTACATTAATGCTCTTCTGCAGCTTCTCAGCGTAATGCATAAGTACCGCTATTCTCTCTCTGATATCATACGCACGGTTCTGTACAATTGCATAAGCAACTCTGCGCGACTGCATAAGTGCAAAATAAAATTCCGGTTCTATATCGTTATACGATGTAAGGGGCTTGCCATCCTCCATTGTCTCAAAGCCGGCTTTGCCTTCATAAGTAAGTATCAGATTAGCAGCAGTCTTACACGACAATGCTATTCCCATCTCACGTATATTGCCATATTCCTCCACAAATCTCGGATACATCGCACATGTCTCACACAGCTTATCCTCTCCAAGTTCCGTATAAAGGTCACAAAGACCTGTTGCATTAAGAAATGGACAGTCTTTATCAGGTTTTAAGATAAAATGGCATCCGCCTTCTCTTGACATTACAGAAGCGAGCCTTTTACCGAACTCGCCTCCAACTGTCTCATAATATGCATATGCTTCTTCATCAACATCAACTTCCCATCCGGCACAGCATGTATCCGTACAGTCCTTGTCAATGCATCTGAATTCTTTGTAATAATCAGGTACTCTAAGCTTCATCTGCTTCCTCGTCAAACGGTCTGTTAAGTTCTTCTGTTCCTTCAAGTACAAATCTTCCGTCAGCAATTATCTGTACCTTACTTCCGTCAGACATAACAGCACTTATCTCGCCAATCTCATCATACGGTATTGTAATATCCGTGTGACAGTTAAAATATGCCTTCTCCGGCTCTGTCTTACGCAAAAGAGTTATCTCATTATCGCGTGATATAATCTCTTTGCCGTCCGGATTATAGACAGCAACATCCTCCGCCCATGTATAACACGTGTCGCCCACGGCAAAATGCGGTCCCATCTTCTCAACTATAAGGATAGGGAGCTTACCGACAATATCATATCTGTTGGCCATGACATACGCCGTCGTATTAGTTCCGATTGCGAACTCTCCAATCGGAAGTGTATCATGATTAAAGAGAATGTTCTCACGGATGTAACTCTTATTCTTATTGATTGCATTACCTTCGTCATCTACATCTATCGAATTGTCAAAGTTGTCACATACGTAATCCTCTACCATTCCATCCCTGAACTTAAGTGTAAGGTTCTTATAGAGAAGCCCGTTAAGGTAGACACGGCTCACATTAAGTGTTCCTTCAGTTCCCTTAAGTCTTGGTGATGTAAATACTTCTCCAAGCGGAATGTTCACATCGGCAAGGCAGTTCTCAAATATCGTCTGCTTTGCAGGATCCCCGATTGGCATAAGACTAACCTTCATATCTGTCTTATTGCCATTACAGCCCTTAACAACAACATGCTGCGCTTTATCCAGAACATCAATTATGCTCTGCTGTATACGCTTATATTTGTCATAATCAAGAGTATTGATTCTGACCGTTTCTGCAAATATCTTTCTGTATTCATCAATCGTGTCTGCAATCTCAGGAATCGGATAGGCAATAATCGTAAAACTGCGTTCTTCTCCCTTTATATATTCATTTACAAGTCTGCCGGATTCACTGTCATACTTAACAGAAAGCTTCTGCTGCCTCTCATCAAGCTTAAGCGCTTCCTTTTTATTCACAGGAGCGAACGGCTTCTCACCAAACACTTCTATTACAGCAGGTCCTGCAAATGCAGCTGCCTCCGTCTTATACTTTTCATAAGCTGCCTTAAGTGCACCAAGCTTTCTTACCACAAAATCATTATCAAGATACAGCGCATTATCAAATCTGTGGTCATAATCCATCTGCTTATTAGGGCTTGTTGAGTAATAACCAATCTTTGCATTCATGCGTTTGTTAATCGTGTTGACTGCTGCCCTGTATATGCTCGGCTTAAGTCCCATCTTTTCAAACTGAAGTATTGCAGCCTTTACAACACGTTCAAATCCGATGCAGTATCTTATATTGACAATGCTCTTCCTGGTAAGATCCTTATTGCCAAGGACAAAGCCGATTCTAAAGCCTTCCGTATAAGTTGACGCCATTGCATCAATCTCTTCCTGTGAAAGCGAATTAAGATACTTTGCAGTCTCAATCTCATTGTCTGTTATATACTCACCGAATCTGTAGAGATATCTCAGGTCACTTAAATCCGAATTCATTATTATATCTACTGCAAATGACTTCGTAACATCGAGCTGCTCAGCAACACGCTCCTCAATAGTAACATCACTATAATCACTTACATACCAGTATACTGTATCATATATTTCTTTATATTTTGGACGGACATCAGCAGTAAACAGGCAGTATATCTCCACAAAAAGTTCAACGGCCGCTGTCATGTCAGCCATTCTCTTCTCATACGCATACACAATAAGACCTCTTAATTCAACGTACAGGAATGAAAGTATTCTTCCATACAGCTCGCCCATTACGCTTACGGCATATGCCGGATTGGCAAAGCTTGTCTCATAGTTCTCGTCAGCCACATCACTGTAAAGCTTCCTGTTGAGCATCTCAAGCTCTTCCATGCTCATCTTATCAATGACATTGCCATCTATCAGCGACTTAAGCTCATCCATCTTCATGATGAACTTCGCAACATTTCTAAAGTATGACACAAACTCTCCGCTTATCTCCCTGTCACATACCTCAATAATATCCTTCACGCGATCAACAGCAAGCTCATATCTCTCTTCCAGATTGTCATTATACATAAACTACCATTCCCTTCAAAACACTATATTCCCATAAGCAGCACTGCAATCATAAATATTGCAATCATACCGCACAGGAGTGAGCCGGCCTTAGAAAGTGAATAAAACTTATCCTCTTCCCTGAAACTGATAAGTCCTATACCGCATCCTACGCATGACAACAGCAGGCTGCACAATGCCAGACTTCCGACATATGCCCCCGCATGTCCCTGCACCAGAAACGACAGACGTATCCCATATATAAGTATTGCCAATGCTCCAAGCCCCATCAATGTTGAAATAGTTCCGCCCAATGACTGCTGCTTATCTGAGAATTTATATCTTTTAAATAATCTCATTTCAACCACCGTTTTTACACATCTTAATCAGGCGATACAGGACATATCCGACAGCACCGCCCAATGTGTTAAGAATTATATCATCAACGTCGCAGCTTCCCACACGTGTAATAAGCTGCACAAGTTCTATTGCTGCGCTGAATGCCGCCGAATAAATAACGGCTGCTATAAAGCCCGGCTTTTTACTGCTCATGGATATAAGTGCCATGCCAAAAGGTACAAATGCTGCAATATTACCAAAAAGATTAAGCAATACTGCCTTCGTTCCTATTATGTCCCTGTAGGCAATAAATCGCTTAATCTCTCTTAGTGGTTCAAGATTGTATCTGTAACTCTCAGCAGGCATTCTGTCCAGCAATTCCGCAAAAAACAGAAAATATACCATAACAGCAATATAGGCAATGAATATAATCCACTTAACAATGTTCCTGCCTCTTTTACTGCTCATAGACTCTCCCAATATATATATTTACAGAATCAGAAAAGTCTGTCTGACTTATGTGCAAGCAGTCTGGCTCCATTGACTATAAGCACAATACCCGTTGCCACTCCCGCTACAATAGCAATTATTCCACACACAAGATTAGCAGCCCCGACTGACTTCATCTTCTTAAAAAGCTTCTCATCCATAATATATATGCTCCTTATTGTACACCATACTCTCTGTAATATGCATCTATTGCAGCCTTAATCTCATCATCAATCACAACTCTGCCCTGACATGGACGATTATAAAGGTGCTCTACCACATCTTCCATTGTAACTATCGCATTAGCCTCAAATCCGTACTTCTCGCGAATCTCATCAAGAGCACTCTTAACTCCTCCGAGCCCCTTCTCCATACGGTTAAGTGAAACCATAAGTCCGACTATCTCTACGTCAGCAGCACCTCTTACCTTAGGTACTGTCTCCTCCATTGACTTACCAGAAGTGGTAACATCCTCAATCATGACAACTCTGTCGCCGTCCTTAAGGCTGCTCCCTAAGAAATTACCCTTATCAGCACCATGGTCCTTAGCTTCCTTACGGTCTGAGCAGTAACGTACTTCCTTGTTGTAAAGCTTGCTATATGCAACAGCTGTAACTACACTTATAGGAATTCCCTTATAGGCCGGTCCGAAAAGCACATCAAAATCATCGCCATATGTCTCATGAATAGCCTTGGCATAATACTCACCAAGTCTCATAAGCTGTGATCCCGTAACATAAGCTCCTGCATTCATAAAAAACGGAGACTTACGTCCGCTCTTCAGTGTAAACTCTCCAAACTTTAACACATCACTCTCTACCATGAATTCTATAAATTCACTTTTATATGCTTCCATTATATCCTAGAACCTCCTGTTTATGTGGCTTTGTGCCGTTATTGTTATTTTTTATGTAAATTATAAAAGCTTCCAAATATCGTTCACATTCTACCACAAAAATTTATTGGTTTCAATGTGTATTTGAACCTCAAGTGCAACCACCGGTGCCACCCATGCACGCTTATCAGTCAATCCTGAACACCGCTACCAGTTCGTTCAGCTCCTTATTCATCTTCTCAAGTTCAGATGCCTTATCATCAACAATCGATACTATACTGTTAAGCTCTTCTACGCTTGCCATAACCTCCTGGCTGCTTGCGGCATTCTCTTCAGAAATAGCCGACAGGTTAAGAACAGCTTCATTAATTACCTCCCGCTGATTGTTAATATCCGAAACTATATCATTAATCTCTTTTATCTGAGTTGTAGTCTCTGCAATACCGCTGTTTAATGTCTCAAAATCAGACTCTGTCTCACGTAACTTATCATTCTGTTCGCCAATATTAGCTGTTGTATTCTCCATCTTATCAATGATGAGCTTATAGTTCTCAATTAACGCCTGAAGACTGCATTCAATCTCAGAGCTGTTGGTAGAACTCTGGTCTGCAAGCTGCTTTATCTCACTTGCAACAACCGCAAAGCCTTTACCTGCCTCTCCTGCTCTTGCAGCCTCTATTGACGCATTAAGGGATAACAGGTTCGTCTGCTCTGCAATGTCCTGAATAATACTTAATGCAGAATATATTGATTTGATACTATTGTTGGTTATTTCTATCTGATTATTAACTTCTGTTACATCATTCATTATTGTCTGGTTCGTACTATGCAGTACAGACATAGTATCAACTACTTTATTCTGTGCTGCTGACATATTCTGTGCTGCTTCAGACAATTTGTCCCCATTATCTACGATTATTTCTATATCTTTACCCATGTTCTGTATAGATTCTGCAACCTTCTGCGTCTCATCAGCCTGATTCTGCGCACCTTCTGTAACATTACTTATTACGTTGGCAATTTCAGTCGTTGTACGGCTGAGATTCTGTGAGTTCCGGCTCAGCTCTGAAGATATATTTAAAGAACTCTGTGAAGATGTATTTATATTCGTTATCAAATCGCGTAACTTATTAATTGCCCTGTAAAGGATATTAGCAATCCCGGTATACTCATCGACATCATTCTTTATCTTATTATCATATTCAACACATAGGTCATTTTCATCCAGCGATTCTGCATAATCTGAGGCAACTTCAAGCTTCTTAAGTATCCTGCCTATCTGTAAAACAGCAAGCGTTACAAATACTGCCATAATTATCACTATGCTGATTACCATGGCTGCTACCTTCTTAATTATAATGCTCTGTACCTTTGCCTTGGGAATTCCCGAAAATGCTGCTCCACGTAATTCATTATTCTGCACAAACGGAATATAGTATCCAAAATATTCTTCACCATTTACCAGAGAATCTTTCACATAGAGATTTGCTTTTGTTTTTATAAGCTGTTCTTCTATATGTGCATCCATCTTTGTGTTAAGCGCATTATCTATAGATGTCACAGTTCTTACATCGCCATTAAATATGGTAATCTCTGTGTCAGTTTCATCTGCATATGTATCTATCTGAGACTTCATCTCATCAGCATTCATTCCAAGACTTTCACTTATTATACGTGCACCATATGCCGCTGTCTTTAACTCCGTGCCTATCTCATCCTCAATCGTATTATACTGGCTGTATCCGGTGTAAATGCATGAGAACAGCGCAATCATTATACACGGGAATAAAATAAATGACAGTGTCTTTTCCTTAATTCCATATCTGTACTTCTTCTTTTTACCCTTCATAATTTTTACTCTCCTTATATATATTATTTATAAAGTATATTTTAACACTTACTGGATATTGTGCGCAAGGCTAAGTATGTTTTAGGACGAGCATTTTGGAACGGGCGAATGATATAAACATCATACAATCTAAAGCTAACTTTAGGTTAAGCATAATTTTGAAAGAAGTTTTTTTATGTATACAATCGGTCAGGTCTCTGCAATGTTTGATCTTCCTGTTTCTACATTAAGGTATTATGACAAGGAAGGCTTTTTCCCTAATCTGGAACGCAAGGGAAATATCCGTTATTTCAGCGATAATGAATTAGAAGCACTTCGTATTATTGAATGTCTGAAGAAATCCGGTCTTGAGATTAAAGATATAAAGCAATTTTTTGTCTTGGTATCTGAAGGCAACTCCAGCTATGAAAAAAGGAAAGCATTATTTGAAGCCAGAAAATCAGCTGTTGAAACTGAAATCCAGGAACTTCAAAAAACTCTCTCCCTCTTAAAGTTTAAGTGCTAGTATTATAAAACAGCAACGAAAGATGGTAACGAAGATGCTATAAATGTCATGTTACCTGACAAGCTTCCAAAAAATATACAGGAGCTATATGACAAATGGCGCGGATGTAGATAAATAATAGCCAACAACGGCGAACCCTTGAAAAAAGTTCGCCGTCACTCCACTTTTCACTCAATTCATGGTCAATTCGTTATTAGATATAACCATCAATCATGTTTCCCAATGGTTCATCAGCCCAATAAATAAATACTGCTTCATATTCTTGAGAACCATAAATTCCATTGTGTCCATAGGACACAGATTTCTCACTGTAAAATACACCTTCCAGTTTATATCTAATTGAAATATAGATATACTTATCGTCCGGTACATTTTCTATTAAAGCTTTAATATTGTCAGTCTCACTCTCTGACAAATCTGTCCCATCAAGAATCCCTCCTAAAAGTTTTTCAAACTCCAAAACACTTATACATCTCAATCTCGGAAATGGATCTTTCAACAAAACTATGTTATCCATATTCGAGCTAATTGGTAATTCACACACATAATTGATTTTAATATATCTTGATTTGTAAGAAATACTTTCGTAAAACAAACAAAAAATAAATGCAATAATTAGAATTACCATAGCTAATATAATCAGTTTACCACCTATACTTTTTTCACCCATTACCTACCTTTCCTCCTCATCCTCTGCAATGACAAGTTCACCATTTTCCAACCTATTATATTCTTACCGGAATGCCCTTCATCGGAATATTCTCCTACAATCTCCATATCCTGAAATTCTGCATATTTCTTTAGTTTGTCCTTCTGTGCATTCAAGCTGTAACCATCAACCTGAATTGCTGTTGATACACGAGTATATATGTAGCATTTTGTTTTCTTTTTCAATACATTCATGGAATATTTCCACATATCTGCTTCTTTCATTGCATGTATTCAGTTTTATATATTTGCAACTATATACTTTTATAGTAATCCTTATAGATTAAGCCACTACTCCATATCCATATTGCTTAGCTGCCTGATCTGGTCTCTCCTGCTATAAATAACTGCTGTTACCTGAACTCTGTTATTTTCATCATCAACTCAATAGTAAATCAGGGAATTTTTAACAACAATCTCGCGTACTCCCTCAGTCCTCCATGGCTCTTCATCAATCAAGGCATGTTTTTTCGGAAAACTCGACAACTTAGTAATCTCTGCTTTCATCTTGTCAAGCAGATTATCTGCTGCATCCGGTGCCATTAGATCATTTGAAATATAATGCACTATCTCTTTCATCTGCTCTAATGCCAGCCTTGTTACCCTTACCTCATATTCATTCATGCACTATATTTCCGACTTTAATTGATTAAAAGCCTCATCAACAGATACAGAATCGTTCTTTTTTGCCTGTGCAAGCCCGGTCTGCATCATCGTATCAAATTCAGCTTGTGTTATAGAATCTCTTGTAACAAGTTTATCCGGAATATCAAGTGAAAATGGTACTCCATCACGCATAATAACCTGTCTGTAAGTCATATCTATGAATACAGATACAGGAATTCCAAGTCTGTCAAGAATTGCCTCTGCCTGCTCTTTTATATTCGGTTGAATTCGCGCTGTTACATTTGCAGTTTTTGTTGCCATAGTATGCACCTCCTGTTTCTTATAGTGTACCACCATGTATTGCTTTTTACAACACAAATATTTTTAACTGCTGCAGTCAATCTTTTTCCATCCAATTCAATGCGCTCTGTGCAATAACGTCATCATAAAAATCATCTTCCGAATCAGCATTATCATCTGTATCTGCCTGCTGTTGTATGATAGATATTGCATCTTTGTTAGCCTGCATAGCTGCCAGCATGCTGCCAACCATGCTCATAACCTCTTTGTTTGCTTCCTGCCTTGCTTCTTCTCTTGCCTCCTGTCTGATCCGCTCCTCTATGACAGCCATTTCCTCAGTTGATATAAATTGAGGTTCTTTCCTTTCCTTCGGTTCTATCAGTGCTTCCCGTCCAAAATGTTCTATATAATAAGTTGCCGCATCTATAAAGAACTGATTCTTTAACTTGAATATATCCATATCCAGTTCACTTAGAACCTTATTAATATTAACATGCGCAGGATTAACATCACTTTTCTTAATCTTTCCTTCCGGTGCATCTGCCCAGGTGGTTAATCCCATATGCTCTTTTGTGTAATCAGCTCTTTCCACGATCAGTTCAGCCGCCGTATATCCATGAACGGCATAATGCATTTTATTCTGAACGGTCGCATAAAATCTTCTCGTCGTTGCAGAATTTTTATCATAGTCAATGGCTGTCGCATGCTGTCCTGCTGATCACCTACAGAGGCAACATAGGTCGGGTATTCCGCTGCGCTTGAGCGGATGGTTATCTCATCTTTTTTCTTTGCCAAATGAAGTGCCTCCTTTAATCATCAAAATGCGTTTTCGCTATTGTGTTTAGCTGCTCAGCTATTTCCGCAAACGGTTGCATTGATTCCGGAGTCCTTCCGCACGGACGTACTGAAGGAAACACTAGATTCCAAGGGAGTGCTGATTGAAAACTCCGAGGTGGAGCTTGCAGCATTTGCGCTCCTGTTCGAGTTTGATGGCGACCAGAAGCACATTCGTCATGTGCTGTATAACTGCTCCGCTTCCCGTCCCGGCATCGAAGGAAAGACGAATAAGGATTCCAAGGAGGTGCAGACGGAGAAGCTGTCTCTGAAGGCGGTACCGCTTGCTAATGGTATGGTGAAAGCAAAGACCGGAAATACCACGGATGCCACCACCTATGCTGATTGGTACAAGGCGGTATATGTGCCTGCGGCAGAGAGCGATGTCGCAACGCAGTCGCAGTCTGCAGCGAAGCCTGCGAAGGCAGTAAAGGAGTGATTGGATTATGAGTATGATTCAGAAGATTGAGATTGACGGAAAGCAGGTGCCCTTCAAGGCATCTGCCGCCATTCCGCGTATTTATCGCATCAAGTTCCACCGAGATATCTATAAGGATCTCGATGTGCTGGGAAAAGCTGTCGGAAACGGGGATAAGGGTTCCTCCCTCCTCGATATGTTCTCCCTTGAGATGTTTGAGAACATCGCCTACATCATGGCAAAGCATGCAGATCCTTCTATCCCGGACAGCCCGGAGGAATGGCTTGATGAGTTCAGCACCTTCTCCATCTACCAGGTACTTCCGAAAATCATCGAGCTTTGGGGCTTAAATGTCCAGACGGATGTGGAGTCTAAAAAAACTTCACGCAACTGACCGCCCGATGACCTCACCATTGTTTCTGCTTCGCTGCGTACAACTCGGCATCTCCATCCGGGATCTTGACTTACTCACAATCGGAATGGTGAACGATATGTACGCAGAAAGCAGCAATGATGAGTACAAAGGCTATGCGCAGATCGCTACGCAGAGCGATTTCGATGCATTTTGGCAGAATTTATGTGTCTTATATAATGACAGTGTGTTGACATTAGACGTGCATTTGAGTATACTATACTTGAATGGAGGTGTTCTGTATGGCAACAACTAATTT